>ENA-UZXC01009199-UZXC01009199.1-metagenome-genome-assembly--contig:-Day-2-25m-contig-9199_pt1 | contig 10735 bp, 8 predicted proteins | sample MGYA00260340_ERZ794900 | MGnify/ENA metagenome assembly ERZ794900 | reverse complement strand
AAAGCCAAAACTCGTTTTTAACTTGCCGTACGTCTGCTTGCTGGAAAAGCCATAGCGTATGCGCGGCTCAAACCTCAACCGAAGCGTTGTGTCTTTTTTCCACCGCAAGGTGCCAGCAAAATCTAAGTTAAAACCCTCTACCGTATTGAATCTAAACTCTGGGACAAAGCCGTTAAAATCAAAGCGTGCCCGTTCACCCATTTTGTAGGTGTTGCCAAAGAAAATGTCGCCAACGGAAAAAGCCTTGCCGTCTTCCTTTTGCAAAGAATCGCCCTTTTCGGCAACGTAGGTGCTGTCGTCTTTTTTATAGCCGACAACCTCTTTTTCAGTTAACGGCACCGGACGAATATTAGCCCAGTAGGCCGAATCTTTTTTAGTAGCTGCCGTATCTACCTGGTACCAGTAATCCGATTCGACATCGTCTTCGTCATCCCATTCTTCCTCCTCATAGTCTTCCATCAGCTCTGCGAGTTTCTTCCGCGTTAGCACTTTGTCCTCTTTCAAAACTTCTTTGGGCTGTTTTTTTTCAATCTGCTTTTCTTCTTCAATCACCTCATCGGGAACTAAGTCTAATTTTTCGTCTATCACTTCCACTTCTAGCAGGAGATCTGGATTTGGTGTGACTTGGTAATTGCTCACCGAAGCGATGTATTTGTAGTTCAGGCCGAAGCCTAACATGCTGCCGTTAAAGACCACTTTTTGCGTTACCGGCAGCCAAATTTCTTCGACAATGGGCGCGTATACTTTTTCGATATAGGCATCAAACCCCTCCAGCGAAGTCTTTAAATCTAAACTGTGAATATTCCATACGTTTTCGCGGATGTAGATTGTGCCCACAAACACATTGTCGCCTTTTGAGCGCGGGGTCACCTTAATTTTGTTCACCTCCGTTCCTCTGTCCATAAAGCTTCCCAAGAACTCAAAACGGTAATACGAAAAGGCTCTGGGCGACAAGGGTGAAATGGCTTCCGCTACTGTCGGCATGTAAAAACTGGCATTGAAGTAGCTGTTTGGGCTGGCGTTCTGATCGTCTTCTCCGGAGGTACGCACCGAGATAATTTTCTCCTTAAAAATATTGGGGCGCTCAAAATAGATTTCGCTTACACTTTCGGAGGTATATACACGGCCCGTATCTAAGCCCTCCTTTTCTAACGCTTTTCTAAAGGGCCACGGAATTTCTGCCAGTTGCCCAGTACCCTTAGTGTAAACCGTTGCCGAATATTGGGTGACCTGCAGTTGGTGGAATTTCGCTTTAGATATCGCTTTGCGCATGATGGTGTACGCGGGATCTTCGGCATCGCTCGACAGTTCTACGGTGTTCAGAATCATCAGCTGCGGCTGCAATTGAATGTTTTTTTTTACAAAGCCCGAGCCTACATTTATGGTATGTGTTTGCGCTTCATAGCCAATAAATTGAAAGGTGATTTTGTATTGCCCTGGGTTCAGCCGTAGTTCGTAAAACCCGTTTACATTAGACGCTGTGCCTGTGCCCGTCTTGGGAATATAGATAGAGGCGTTGGGCATGGGGTCTCCGTCTTGGTCTACAATTCTGCCGTTAATGCCTTGGGCAAACATTGCAAAAGATGACAGCATCAACATACTGACAAAGAGGTGTTTCACTTGTTTTAGTTTTAAATTGGGAAGATAGTCTTTGTCAACGAAATGACACTTCTTTATTCGCCTTGTGGCCTATGCTGCTCCGCGATTTTACTTTTAGCTTGGCGTAGATATTACTGACGTGCGCTTTCACCGTATTCACTCTGGTGTTGTATCCTTCAAAACCTCTTGATTGGGTTTCTCCTCTCTGTGTCGTCTACCCTTTTGACTCATCTTGAGAGGCGCTAATCTGGGGTGCTTTTATCATGCTTCTCTTTTTTGTATGCAACTGCGCTGCCCTAGTGCGGGCCACACTCTGTTCACTTTCTTTTCTTTTTGTGATGCTGTCGCTTATAGCATCCCATAGCTCTATTCTTTTCTTTAGCGCAAGCTTTGCCACCGCTAGTGTTTCAGCCCACTTTTGGTTGTCGTTGCCGCACAATACACTAATCATTTTTAAGGATAGCGGCCCATGCTCATCACCGTCTAACTCTATGTGCCTTGCTAAATAGTAGGTAAGTTTGGTATAGACGGTATTTTCCGAGTCTGCCGACTTTAAGATTTCGATAAACATATCAGGTATCACATCTTCACGCCCAAATGTGAACGCAGATGCGATGAGGTGCGCTCTGTTCATCTCAATAATCGAAAAAGAAAATTTCACGAAATCTACAACTCTGCTATCTAGGTTTATTTCACTCAACGCACGTTCAATCGAGCTACCACTCGTAATAAGTTTAATAAACGCCTTTATTTCGGTTGTATTTGCGTTGGCTTGTGCCATTGCATCTAGATACATTTCAAAATGACTCTTAGGTTCCCCGAGTTCGTTAATGTCGCTTTCTTCGCCATGTACAATTTCATTGATGAACCGCGCAAGTGTTGGGTTTTTGGCGGGAACCCAAGGTGTTTCCACATGCGTTAAGGCTATCTGCAGCGCTTTTAATAACGACATAAAGTCCCACACAGCAAAGACGTGGTTCTCCATAAAGGTCTTGATATCTTTTACAGACTTTAAGTTACCGTAAAGCTTGTGTGTTTTCAGTTGATTTCTTAGTGCGAAAAGCTCATTTTCTATGTGGTTAATCCTCTCCATTTTTTATGTGGTGCAGCGCTTGCGCTGGGGTGTTTTTTTGTTTCATCTTTTGTACTATCTAGAACGAATAAAAGGTCGAAAACTTAACGGCAATTAGAGAAAAAGATGGGGTAGTATTACATCTTTTTTCGGGTTCGGAATGTGTTAAATTCGTTGGAACAGTAATCTCTAACATCCTTAAAGAACAAGCCTTTTAATTTTTTTTTATTGCGCGCCCACACAGGACACTTGCCTTACAACGCTTCTTACGGCTGTTTCTTAAGAGAAGTAATCCCTTTCACTTCTCAAGTTCTATCTCTATTAAATAACCATACTTCATGAAACCCGAAAGCATGGCATTGGTTCTCTGATGTGTCTTTTACTCCGCTGTTAGAAATACTAAATTAGCATGCTTTAGATTTATAGCCTTTCGTTTTATGGCGGCACAGTTAATTTCAACGGAAGCCACGTGCAGTTTTACTCCTTTTCTGGATACCTGATAATGGAGGTTCCTAAGGTTCCATTAAATTCAAAAGGAGCTTCATCAAAATAGTCTAACGATACAGGTGAGCCCAGGTCACTGCCGAAATCTAGGCAGTCATTTGCAGTAAATAAAAGGGGCGCTGTTATTGGCACTTGGCCCTGCGCTACTTCTTCGCCATTTACTTTGAGTACTACATCCATAGGAGACCCTGGTTTTGTTGAAGTCAATCGAGAAACAACCGCTATGTTAACGTCTCCTGTCGGTAATTTTGTTTTAGATTTTATTTGCGTTCTGTTGATTTCAAAGAGGTTGTACTCGTAACACAAATGCCCATCCTTGACATAACACGAGAGGCCCCCGGAGAAACTTCCAAGCGCATACAATACGCCATTGGCATCGTCAGGCACCGTGACCTCCAAGGTAACATCGTTATCAAACTTACCTAGCTTTGGGGCTGTAAATTCTGGCATGCGTTCAATTCTGCCTGAAAACGTCCATTCTGTATACGGTGTTGAGGGCGCATCTTCAGGGTGGTACACCGGAGACCATAAGCCACCGCCAATGGGTAAGTTTTTATTTTTTGCCGACTCCACCAAAAACAAACTTTTCAGTTCTTCCAATTTCTTGGGATTCTTTTTTGCTAGATTTTTTGCCTGGCTCCAATCCTCTTCAATATTGTAAAGCTCCCACGTGTCATCTTGTGGATCCCAGGTTTCAAAACCTTCTGGCAGCCCCGGTTTCCAGGGAATGCGAATGCCAAAAGCAGAGGCAAACCAGCCGTCATAATACATGCCGCGACTTCCCATGATGTCAAAAAACTGTGCCTTGCGTCTTCCTGCACTCTGAGCATCGTTAAAGGTATACTCCATGCTCATTCCATTCATGGGGTCTTGCGGAAAGCCATTCACCGTTTTCGGTTCTTCAATATTCACAACCTCATAAATGGTTGGAGTAATGTCTATCACATGATGAAACTGTGCCCGTGGTGTGGCATCTTGTTTAATCTTAGCAGGCCAAGAAACTGCCAAAGGTTGGCGCGTGCCCCCAAAATGAGCGGCTACAAGTTTTGTCGACTTATACGGTGTTGATCCGGCCCAGGCCCATCCAGAATGGTACATGTTATCGGTTTTTGACGAGCCCAAAACTTCTAGTCCTCCCAGATTTTCTAAAGCATTAATATGCTGGTCAATAGTAGTAGGAATGCCATTTTGTGCCAGTAGTTCACTAATGGTTCCGTTTTGCCCTTCCGCAGAAGATCCATTGTCTCCCCAGATGTAAAAGATCAGAGTGTTATCCAGTTTCCCTTGTTTTTCAATTTCATCAATGACTAACCCTACGTTGTAATCTGTATGTTCTGCAAAGCCGGCGTACACTTCCATCAATCTACTTTGAAATGCGCGCTCAGATTCAGGAATATCTTTCCAAGCGGTCATGGTTTCATCGCGTTTTGTCAGTTGCGCATCTTCGGGAATCCAGCCCAACTCTTTTTGTCTCTTGAAGGCTCTTTTGCGGTATTCGTCCCAGCCATCGTCAAATTTTCCTTTGTACTTGTCGGCCCATTCTTTGGCGACTTGGTGCGGCCCGTGCACAGCTCCGGGAGCCCAATACATCAGAAAGGGCTTGTCTGGAGAAAAGGCTTGTTGCTCGCGCAGCCACTTTATGGCGTCTTCAGCAATGTCTTCCGTTAAGTGATAATACTCATGGCCCTGTGTTGTCTGTGGATGCTCTGCTATCGTGGTGTTTCGAACCATTTGAGGCTCGTATTGTGAGGCCTCTCCTGCCAAAAACCCATAGAAATATTCAAACCCATAGCCAGAAGGCCAATAGTCAAAAGGCCCCTTGCTTGTTGTTTGTTCTGCCGGTGTATTGTGCCACTTTCCAAAAGCACTCGTATTGTAGCCGTATGCTTTTAACACCTCGGCCACCGTTGCAGAGGTCTTAGGAATAGTGCCGTTAAACCCATCCCAGTCGTTGGCGAGTTCAGCAATCTGCCCGTTGCCTACAACAGTATGGTTTCTCCCCGTGAGTATAGATGCTCTTGTTGGCGAGCACATAGCCGTAGAATGAAAGCGGTTGTATGAAACACCCATGTCGGCCACGCGGCTTAAGGTTGGTGTATTTATCTCTCCTCCATACGTAGAAGGTGTTGCTGGCCCTGCATCGTCAATGAGCACAATCAAGATGTTAGGAGCATCCTCCGCGAGGTGTTTTGTATCTACCCTATTTTTATAGGTAGATGTTTGCATTGTTAAACCGGCTGTGCTTGCAGATGGCGTCGGTGGAAACGGTAATATCTCCTGTGCATTCAGGACTGCTAAGCTGAAGCAAAATAGCATTGAGCTCGATACTCTTTTGAATGTTTGAGTGTTTGGCATGAGCGTTCAAATAGTCTTTGATAGCATATCAAACGTATAAATTCTAAGAAAGGCATGCCCGAATAGCCGTATCAAAAGGGCACTATTTCTTATTTCGCTATTTTTTTCTCGGTAAGAGGGTTGGTTTCTAAAAATGGGACTTGCGGACTGCTTGCCAAAAAAAGAGGAAATGAAATAAAAATTTAGAATATAGCTCTGACGGTATTGGAAAACAAGATATTCTAATTCACAAAACATTTACTAGGAAATTAACTGTTCCAAATGAAGTTTTTGAATGAACAATTGAAAGTTTATAGTTACGGAGTTCCTCTAATTATAAATTGAGAAAAGGTAAATTCAGACCCGTCTATTCGCCTTCGAAATATATCGCCGAAATTAAATCACAGGCATACTTTCTTCATTAAGTTCAGGCATAAATTTGTATATTAGGAGAAATCTAACTTAACCCCAACACAAATGAAAAACACACTTTTATTACTCACTTTATTATTGTCATCTTTTCTGTTCAGTCAGAATGTTTTTTGGTATGATGTATTATTAGAAGTAGACCATAAGGATGCTGCCACAGTAGCTGGATTAGTTGACAATTACTATTCGAATCATGAAAAAACAGCAGACGTTACTGTCCGTTTTTCAAGTATTCCATTGAAAGGTTCTAGTGAAAACGCTACACATATAATTAGTATTACGAGTGAGTCTTCAAAATCTCTAGCCGGTTTTAGAAATTCACTAAGTGGTTCAGACTGGGACTTGTATATTTCTAAAATGAGTAATTATGTTAAAAATTCTCGAGCTTCTGCAGGAAAAGGCCTTTACTCTGTCGGAGCTGATAATTCAAATCCAATTGGTCAAGCATGGGTTTTTAGCGTGGATGGCTCTAATTTAAATTCTTTTGTTGATGCATTCAGCAAACTTATGAACTCAATAAATTTTGATGGTTCTGTCGGAGCAGGTCAGATAATTCACGGCTCTGAAAATGGAGAAAACACCTATATCTACGCAACATATTCTGATTTAAATACAGCCTTTAATTTTGGCCCTAAAAATGATTCGGAAGCGAAAGCATTTAGCGAATTTTCAAAATCCACTAAAGGTTCAGAATTGTCCAAAACATTTACAAGAGTTTTAATAAAAGAATATTAATCCTTGCTTTAAAGTCTAATTCTTTTTAAAGCGCCTCTAATTAATTTTAGGGGCGCTTTCTTTTAACATCAAGATTAAGTCTCTTGAAGCGCCCCCATAGAAGCAAGAAATAACCTGTGTTCTATGACTCTATTGAGTTTGAAAAGACATTATAATTAGAGTCCCTTTTTATTAGTATTTCTCTAATGTAAGATGGAGCCGGCACAATACGGTTACGCTTTTATTTTACTTTGCTTCTTGTCGCCAGCTGTGGCCTTGGAAGACATGCCGCGCACAAGGAAGACTGAGCCCCGAAAGCGCCCTGATGGTGCATTGGACGGGAGGATGCTTTTGCAGCACACCGGGCAAAGGCATGCAGGCGAAAATAAGTAAGCCCGCTGCGTATCTAAAGTCTCGGGGCTAATTTAAATGCCGAAATGAAACTTCTTCTCCGTTCTACAGTGCCTGCCAATTTAGAAACCGTATGCCACCATTGAAGACCACATGACCTTTTCTACCGGCCACCGTTTATTAGTCGTGCTGTTCTGCCCACTGCTGTGGCTGACTTTTGTCCCGCCGGTGTGGCAATTCAAAACCTCTTTTAAAAAGGAATTCTCGCAGCTCACTTGTAGAGCCGGTTCTTAGGCCTTACAATAAGTAATCTGTACTCACAAAATTTGATGCTTTTGTGTCTAGCAGCTCTTGTAAAATAGCGTTGTTGTCGGCATTGTCTTTAGATGCCACAAAGGTGCGTATCGAGAAAGAGCGCAACGCATCATGCACACTTAACGTAGACACAGCCGAATCTTTTCTCCCCGTAAAGGGATAGACATCTGGGCCACGTTGGCATGAGCTGTTTAAATTTACGCGGCACACCAAATTCACCAAAGCATCTAAAAGCGGAGCTACGGTTTTTGCATCTCTGCCAAACAAGCTTACCTGCTGACCATAATTAGATTCTGCCATAGCGGTTAAGGGTTCTTGACTGTCAGAAAACGGGACAATGGGAATGACAGGCCCAAATTGTTCTTCTTCGTAGACGCGCATTTTGGTAGAGGCCGGATACAGCACCGCAGGGAAGATGTAATTCTCCGTTCTTTCCCCGCCTCTTCTATTTTGTATGGTAGCGCCTTTCGCCACAGCATCGTCAATTAAGCCCTGAATATATGCAGGCTTGTCTGGCTCTGGCAATGGCGTAAGGTGTGCTCCCTTATCCCAAGGGTTTCCAAATTTTAAGGCATCTACTTTTTCAGAAAAAGCCTTGGTAAATTTTTCTGCTATCGCTTCATGCACATACAGCACCTTTAAGGCGGTGCAGCGTTGCCCGTTAAAGGCGGTTGCCCCTGCAATACATTCGTTTACCGCTAAATCTAAATCTGCATCGGGCAACACAATAGCCGGATTGTTGGCTTCGAGGCCCAGCACCATTCTTAGGCGATTGCTTTTTGGGTGACTGTTTTGCAAGGCATTTGCAGATGTGCTGTGCCCTATTAAAGCCAATACATCGATGCGGCCGTCTTGCATTAGCGGAGAAGCTACCGTTCTGCCTCTGCCAAAAAGAATGTTTACGACCCCTTTTGGAAAGCTGTTTTGAAAAGCTTCCATGAGCGGAGTAAGCAAAAGCACCCCCAACTTGGCAGGCTTAAAAATAGTGGTGTTGCCCATGATCAGGGCCGGTATTAACAAACAAAAGGTTTCGTTTAACGGATAATTGTATGGGCCCAAGCAAAGCACCACCCCGAGTGGCCCCCGTCTGATGTGGGCATGCACGCCACCGTTTTTTTCGAAACGTGCGCTGGCACGGTCCATTTTTTTGTAGTCTTCTATGGTATCGTAGATGTAGTCAATGGTCCTGTCAAATTCCTTTTCAGAGTCTGAGAGGTTTTTCCCAATCTCCCACATTAACAGTTTCACCACCTCTTCGCGCTTGGTTTTCATTTGGTTCACAAATTTTTCCATGCAGGCGATTCTGTCGGCCACTTTCATTGTGGGCCACAAGCCCTGGCCATTGCTGTAGGCAGCAGAAGCCGCATCTAAGGCCTCTAATGCCACCGCTTCGCTTAAGACCGGCACACTGCCCAATGCGGTTGGGGCATACTGCTCTGTTGATGAAATTGTAGAATAAACCTCAGAAAATTCCCCTTTCCATTCCTTTAATTCGCCATTAGACAGATAGGTCTTTTGGTGCATCAATTGATTTATTTTATAGGGCTCGGGTATCCTTTCCGTTTCCGTTTTCATACTTATTCTTCTTATATGGCCGTTCTTACTTTACCACTGTTGTTTGCGCAAAAGGCGCATTTGCTCTGAAAAAGACGAGCTTTGGCAAGGCATCTTACGGACCACGCTTGCAACACAGAAAATGTGCTTGCGCGCAGCGCGTTAGCACTCATACATCAGCGTCCGCTAAAAAAGCAAAAGCCTCTTGGTAGAACCAAACCCAAAAAGCCATCCGCGCCTGTCCCGTTTTTTACAATGCCATAAATCGCTGTGCTCAAGAATGTGTTGTGCTGTGTATGGTTTAGATACACGCCGCATTAAAGCTAGATTTAAACGTGTGCCTGAAGTGGTTATTCACCTGAAGGGTGATACGCAAGCAAGCCTTATTACCGATGCGCAGCATCTTGCAACAGCTTGGTCATTTTAAAACGCCTCTCCCACAAACAAGTAATAGCCCACACCTTCGTTGGTAAACGCCACATCAAAACGCGTGTAAATGTCTTTGCCAGGAAAGAGCAAAAAGCGCACACCAAGGCCCCCCGCTGCGCGCACTTGATTAACGTTTAAGTCTGGTATACTCGGGCTTACCGCACCCAAGGCCCCAAAAAGGGTGCCTCCAAAACGCTTGCTAAACGGAAAAGGTAAAAACCGGTATTCGGCCTGTGAGGCCACGAGCGTGTTGTCGCGGTAACGCCCTAAATAATAGCCCCGCATTAAATTTTCGCCTCCCATAAGCGCCACTTGGTTAAAGGGTACCTCGCTGTCTTTATAGGGCGCCACGCTGTTTACATAACATTGGTACGCCAAAATCTGATTTTTAAACGTGGGTTGGTAATAGCGCAATTCTAAAAAGTAATTTGTAAACGAATAGTCGCTGCCCAGGTCTTCGTTGTAATGCAAAAAGCCCCCTTCTACAAAAACACCTTTGCGCGGATTTAGCACGTTGTAGCGTTCATCGTAGACCAGCCCTAAGCCGAGGCCAAAGTTTGTAAAGCCTTCTACACCAGGCGGAGGAATAAATTCTGAGTTTTGTTCTTTGATCTCTACAGACGATAAATGGTTGACATCGAATTCTAAGCCGGTATAAAAGTTCTTGGCAACTTTCCTCAGAACGCGCTGTCTTAGGGTAAATGAAAAGCCGTCAATGAGGGCCACCGGTTCTGAAGGCGTTTCTACCCCAATGCCGTAATACAGCAACGGGAATTGCTGCAAACGAAATCTGCCAAGCAAAAAATACTTGTTTTTATCTGTATAGAGCGCATGGTCTACCCATAAGCCGTATTGATTTTCGAGAGTGACAAACGCCAACGCAGAGATTTCACTTAATCTGTTATTGATGTCTTTTTTTGGGTTGTACACAAATAGACCGCTGAGGCCAAACTCCCAACTGGTTTCTGGCGTGTAGCCGATCACAGGGTAAGCAATGATTTTATGCTTTGCAGCCTTAGACGTATCGTTAAAGTAAACATCCCACAGTTTTTTTAACCCCCCTTCTTCTTGCCCAAAAGAAGGCACCGCAAGGAGAAAAGAGCAGGCAAGCGCTGTTAAAAACCGCATTGAACTTAAGTTTTTCTAAGATTGTTTGAGTTCAAAATACGGCATTTACACGGCACAACGTCTCCGCACAAGCACGAACTTATGAACGAAAATCTTTGACATCTTTCGCACGTTTGGTGTAAAAGGTTTCCGCGCCAGCGGAGGTTTACAAGCGGCCTCACCATAGTCTATACAAGCATTAAAACAAATGGTACGCGGTCTGCGGTAAAACCATAGACCCAAAAAAGGCATGCACCCCTCCGTTTTTTTTAATAAAAACTTACACGGTTTGCTGTTGTGTGTCGGTTGCGTCTTCTTTTTGAATCT
>ENA-UZXC01015960-UZXC01015960.1-metagenome-genome-assembly--contig:-Day-2-25m-contig-15960_pt1 | contig 10742 bp, 6 predicted proteins | sample MGYA00260340_ERZ794900 | MGnify/ENA metagenome assembly ERZ794900 | reverse complement strand
GTGGAGAGATATTATCAAGAGGGTGGCTCACCCAGCAGGTCTAGCACTATTTGGAAATATCCAAATAATTTCTTTGTTAGACTTGACGATGAAGATTACTGGTATTCCACAACGTAGACATTACACAATTATTTTCCATGATGGTGATATTGTTCCTCCTGTCATATTGGATACGGGTGTTGACATTTGTTCTGGTCAACAGAATATCAAAGTATCTACTGGTGAAGATTATGATTTGATAACTGCTCCGTCAACGGAGATGAATTACGACTTTGGTTCTATCACAGACAATTTTGTTTTCCAAGCTGAAGATTATGACTTAATCACAAACACAAATACCTTTTTCATTGCACCAACAAAATGTCAAACGTATGAGCAAGACTTAGGTATTCAGAAGTTAATCAACATTGATGCAGAAACTCAAGACAATCTGTTTGGGTATAATGAACTAGGGTTTATATATAATGTTGGCGTACCTGAATTATCAGAGGATCATGGTTCTATAACTCAGGCACAAAGTGAATATGAGGATTTTGGAAGAGAAGGAAAATCTCATGCTTCAATAAAAACACCAACGACTGCTAGAACGGAGAGAGTTGGTGGATTGAAAGATGGGCATCATGTGACTCAGCTGAGACTTGGGCCAACCCGAAGAAGCTACGATAGAACGAAGTTCAGGAAGTATGACGCAGATACGTCATCACAATCACCCATCAAGCCACCAACTGGTTTGGGTGGATTGACACAGACGGTTGGGAATATTGCAAGTCAGCTGGGACAACCCGGCAAAGAGATTAGAGAGTTACAGAATGTACCCATTATAAATTATGCATTATATGGTGGACTACAGGGCAGATACGTCAATGGAACTACGATAACCAGATTTCAGACAGAAACGCCACCCACATTTAATGCAAATCAGCAAATTACGGGATTACAAGACCAGTTCATTAGATTCTTCCACGACAGACCCATTAATGTTTAATTGCAAAATACTATGTTGTTTTTTGAAGAAATCGAAAATAAGTATTATAAATATATTAAGATAACAACCTAAAAGGAATCAGTAATTATGAGTGCTATAATCAATAATAGTTTTAGGAAATTCAACGCAGATAACTTCATTACCGCCATTGGTGCTAATAAGGTTTATTTGATGATAGGCAAGAATGATCCGTGGGCAAGTACAAGTGCGGGGGAATATATTGAAACTAGCCCAAGTGATGTAGATGTTCCTATTCCATTGGATACCCATGTATCACAATATCTACACTACAATGACATGATAGCTGCGAAGTTGATTGCACAGACGGATGTTTCTCATGTTCTCAAAAGGGTAGATTGGACATCAGGTGTAGTTTACCTTGAGTATGATGCATACGCAGATGATGTTATTGACCAGAATTTCTTTGTATTCACAACGGCATTTAGAGTTTACAAGTGTATTGGAAACAATAATGGAGCTGTATCAACTATTGAGCCAACTGGAACATCAACATCTATTATTGAAACTTCCGATAACTACCGATGGAAGTTTATGTTTGAAGTTCAACAAGCAGATGTTTTGAAATTCGTAACTACAGATTGGATTCCCGTCAATTCCCCCGCCACCGCAAATCAACCCGAACAAGCAGCCGTAGAGTCAGCAGCAGTATCAGGTGCATTGGATCATGTTTCGGTTTCAAATGGCGGAACACTTTATAAGAGTACTACTGGTACAGCACAGGCGGGGACAGGAAGTAATATAACTCTTGCTGCTACAGCATCCCCTATTCCCGATTATTATAATAACATGACAGTTTTTATTTCATCTGGTGTTGGTAGTGGACAAATAAAAACTATAACTGATTATGATGGAACATCAAAAGAAGCAATAGTTGATTCGGTATGGACAACCATTCCAGATAATACAAGTGTTTATGAAGTTATGCCTGCAGTTACATTGACACCATTGGCAGGTGACACACCAATAGCATCTGGTGCAGTTGCGAGGGTATCTGGTGTTTCACAACCAGCTGGTATCATTACTAAAGTTTCAATGGTATCATCAGGAAACAATTATAGATTTGTTACTGCCGAAGTAATAAGTGGTGCTAATGGTGGTGATGCAGCTACTTTACAACCTAGAGTCAGCCCTCCAGGCGGTCATGGAAAAAATGCAGTTTCAGAATTAGGTGGTGCGTATGTAATGTTGAATAGTAGATTGATAGGAAATGAAGGTTCAGATTTTCCTGTTGAGGATGACTTTAGAAAAGTTCATTTGTTATTAAACCCAACTGCTAACAATGCACCAGCAACATTAGGAACATATAATAATTTGGAACTGGATCAAGATAGTGGAAGCATTATCTACACAGAGTTCCGTGGCCCGATCATTCGTGCCTCAGATTCAACCGAAGATATCAAACTTGTTTGTGAATTCTAAAAAAAATAAACGAAGGTAATTATGTCGAACAATATCAATATCAACACAAATCAAAATCCTTACTTTGATGACTATGATGAAGATAAGAATTTTCATCAGGTTCTTTATAAGCCGTCCCTACCAGTTCAGGCAAGAGAACTAACTACACAACAAAGTATGTTAAGAAACCAAATCAAAAGATTTGGCGATCATGTATTTAAAAATGGTAGTAAGGTAACGGGCGGTGAGCTCGTTTTAAATTTAGATTATGAATATGTAAAATTGAAACCACAATATAATAGTGTTGATATTGATGTTTCCACATTTGCAAATAAAACTATTGTAGGTTCACAGTCAGGAACAAGAGCAATGGTTATCGGTCATGTTGCAGCAGAAGCTGCTACGGGTGATCCTGATACATTGTTTTTGAAATATATTTCTGGTGGTGCTACAAGTAATTCAGTACAGGCAATTAATGTTACTGATGGTGGTAGTGGTTATACAGAAGAGCCTACTGTCACATTTACTGGTGGTGGCGGAAACAACGCTGAGGCAGTTGCAGTTATCAGTAGTGGTTCAGTCATTGGTGTAAACGTAACCAACAAAGGTCTTTCATTTACAGAAGCACCTGTCATAACATTTTCAGGTGGTGGTGGTTCAGCTGCTGCAGCAACGGCGACAATTATTGCAGCTCCAGAATTTCTAGGTGGTGAACGAATTGTCACTACAGATCAAGCAGTTGCTGCAAATGTAATTGATACCACACCAACAAACATCCATAAGATTTCCCTCGACAGCGGTGGTTCAGGATATACAGCTGCACCAACGGTTACAGTTGCTGCACCTACAAGTGGAACTACAGCAACTGCTGTTGCAACAATCACTTCAGGAGTTGTAACAGGAATCACAATAACTGAAGATGGTTCAGGATATGATGCTGTTCCAGCCGTTACTTTCTCAGCACCTCCTGCTGGTGGTGTTACTGCAAGTGCTACTGCTTCACTCGGAACTCCAACTGGTACGGGTAGTTCAGTATCAATTGCAGAGGGTGTATTTTATGTTAATGGAAATTTCATTAAGACATTAGAACAAACACTTATATTAGAAAAATATTATAGTGACCCATCATACAAGGTTGGTATAACCGCACTTGAAACAATCATTGACTCTGGTGCAGATACTACATTACTTGACAATGCACAGGGTTCTTCAAACTTTGCAGCTCCTGGCGCAGACCGATTAAAACTCAAGTTAACATTAACTAAGTTGTCACTAACATCTATTGACGATAGTGACTTCTATGAAATTCTAAGAGTCAATAAAGGTATCAAAGAAAAAGATATTAAAGTTCCAATCTATTCTGTATTGGAAGAAACTTTTGCAAGACGTACATTTGATGAGTCTGGTAGTTATACGGTAAGAGCGTTTAATATTCAACTCAGAGAACACCCAACCGATGATTCAAAATTTATTGTAAGACTTGACCCCGGCAAAGCATTCGTTGAGGGTTATGAGTATGAAACAATTATTTCGTCTGATGTTGTAGTTGATAAAGCTAGAACATTTGTAAACGTAAATAATTTTGATAGGTTGATGCAGTATGGAAACTTTGCAGTTACTACAGACTACAATGGTTACTTTGATATTACCGAACACCAAACGGTAGACCTTCACAATGTAGCTCATGCAAGTTTAACTTTGACTAATCCAACTACATATGCAAGTACAAAAATCGGAACAGCAAGAATAAGAAATATTGATTACATTTCTGGTACTGGTACATCACAAGTTATCAGTATGTATCTTTATGATATCAATATGTCTAGCTCAAGTTTTGCTGAAGTTGAATCAATCATTACACCTGTTGACTCCTCGGTAACACCTGTTGTTGCTAATTGTAAAGCTAACATAGACAACAGCGGTAAGGTTGGTGGAACTTCTGGTGGTGATGCTAAATTGTTTGAAACTTCTGATAACACTTTGGTATTCAAACTTCCACAAGATACAGTTAAAACAATTCGTGACGATGGTGGAAATATTGATACAAGTTATACGATTAAAAGAACATTTGAGAATGTTCAATTTACAAATGGTATAGCTACAATATCAACATCGGGTGGTACGGAAACCTTTAAGGGTACTGGTGCATTAAGTGATACTAACAAAAGAGAATTATATACAACGACTGTTAAGACAGTTGGTTCATCTGGATTTTCACAAAACCAAGTTCTTGCATTTGATAGTTCTGGCCAGAGTATAACAGTCAACAGTCCAACCAATACAACGATTACATTTAGTTCAAATACATCTGCAAGTTTTACTTGTGATATTATTGCAACTATTAATATTGATTCAAAACAGGAAAAGACTAAAGCACTTGTATCAAATCATGTAAAGAATTTTAGTTCCCCAAATACAACAGCACTTGGATATGATATGTTAGCCAAGTCTGATATTTGGAAACTGAAAGCAGTTTATGATTCGGGAAGTAGTACTGATGCTACCTTACCTACCCTATCAGTTGGTGCAACGAATGAATCATTAGTTGCTGGTGAAACTATCACGGGTATTACGTCTGGTGCTAAGGGAACAGTTATTCAATGTAATGCAAATGATACCGATCTTACCTATGTTCCTGTATCTGGAACATTTGTAGCAGAGGATGTTACTGGTGCAACTTCAGGGTTTACAAAAGTTGTTTCATCTGTTGCTGATGGTGATACAGATATTACTGCAAGGTATCATTTGGACAATGGACAGAGAGATAACTTCTATGACCATGGCCGATTGCAATTGAAGGCTGGTGAGACACCGGCTGCTGGTAGGATTGCAGTTGTGTTTGATTTCTTCACACATTCAGGTGTAGGTTATCTTTCAGTTGATTCATATACTGCTTCAGTTGGATTTGATAATATTCCAAAATATACAAGTCCAGTATCAGGTGAGGAAGTTGAATTAAGAGATTGTATAGATTTCAGACCACGAAGAATTGATGATGGAACAACGATACAAAATATTGAATTACCAGTTCCAAATACAAACTGGTCTGCTGACTATAGTTATTATCTTCCAAGAACGGATACTGTTTATGTAAGTAGAGAAAGAAAGTTTGGAACTAATACAGGTATCCCAACATTGAGTACAGTACCGCCACCGAAGTTAAGTGGTACGATGAACTTGTATACAATTTATATTCCAGCTTATACATTCAAAGCAAAAAATGTTCTTGCTCAGTATATTGAGAATAAACGATATACGATGAGGGATATTGGTAAGTTAGAAAAACGAATTAGTAACCTAGAGTATTATACATCATTATCATTGCTCGAACAAGACACAGAAAATCTTGTCATTAAAGATAACGCTGGTTTGGACAGATTCAAAAATGGTTTCTTGATTGATGGTTTCAATGGCCATAGTGTTGGTAATGTTTTTAGTCCAGACTACAAATGTTCAATTGACTTTGACGAAAAGATTTTACGTCCTAGTTTCAATTCTAATATTACTGATTTGGTTTTCGATGCATCAGCATCAAATGGTGTAACTAAAAATGGTGACTTAATAACACTACCATTTACAACAGCTGCATTGGTTAGTCAGAAGGTCGCAAGTAAATCAATCAATGTAAATCCATTCGCAGTATTGGCTTGGGTTGGTAGTGTTGACTTAACTCCCCCTAGTGATAACTGGATTGATACAACAACAAATCCAGAAGTTATCGTAAACCTTCAAGGTGAGAATGATGCGTGGGAAAGTTTAGTTGGTCTGTCATTTGGTACACAATTCAATGATTGGCAAACTTTGGGTACGGGTAGAGAGAGAGTAGTTTCTTCAAATTCAAGTACTGATAGAAGAGCTCAACATCCATTCATTAGACGAAGAACTACACAGACAGTTGAACAAACAGTAACTAGTACAAGAACGGGTATCCGAAATGAAATTACTGGTACGGATGCTGTAAGAAATTCTATCGGTGATAGAATTGTTGATGTGTCTATTGTTCCTTTTATCAGGTCAAGAGATTTGTCAATTGATGTTAAAGGACTAAAACCTAGAACTAGAGTTTATGCTTTCTTTGACAGCGAACCTGTTTCTGAATTTTGTACACCTTCTGGTGGTGCGTTGGGTGGAGCAATCTTCACGGATGACTCTGGTGCAATTACTGATTTGAATTTTAATATTCCAAATTCAGATACACTTAGATTCAGAACGGGTGAACGACAATTCCTTCTAGCAGATAATACTACAGGTGATTTGATATCAGCTTCAACTTATGCAGAAGTGACTTACGCTGCACAAGGATTATTGCAGACAAAGGAAAATGTTGTTGTATCTACAAGAGTTCCAAGAGTTCAATCATTTGGACAAGGTAGTGCAACGGAATTCCGAACATCAACAAATACTTTTGATAGAGTTAATGTTGGTGGTTGGTTCGATCCATTGGCTGAAACATTCTTGGTTGATGAGGGTCTATATCCCGATGGTGTTTTTCTCCATGATATTGATTTGTTTTTCAAAACGAAAGATGATGACGGATTACCATTGACGGTTAATATCAGAGATACCTTGAACGGTTATCCTGCTAGAGTAGTATTACCATTTTCAGAAGTTACTAAAGTTCCTGCTGATATTAACATTAGTGAAGATGCAAGTGTTGCTACTAAGTTTACATTTCCTTCATTAGTTTACTTGCAGCCAGGTGAGTATGCAATAGTTGTCTTGAGTAACAGCCTCAAGTATCAAGCATATATTTCAGAGATTGGTGAAAACCAAATTGGTACTGATAGGAAAATTTCAGAACAACCGTATGCTGGTGTATTCTTCAAATCACAAAACGCATCAACGTGGAGTCCAGACCAAAATCAAGACTTGATGTTTGAATTGAATATGGTTGAGTTTACTACTGGTGCAACCGCAGAGGCTGTCTTCAAAGATGCAGGGGCTGCAGAAGAATATAAAGCAGATACAATTCAGATTGTTCCACAAGAAGTTAGAATGAATAACACAACTACTTTGTGGAGTGTTAAAATGTCTGATGCTGGAACGGGTGTATTGGATACAGATTATACTCCTATTATTCAGAATACAAATTACCAATTACCAGTTCAGAAAAAGATTACAACAAATGCTGGTAGTTATGTTGCAAAGGCACAATTTGTTTCTGCAAATAAATTTATTAGTCCGATGATTGATACGGGTAGGAATAGTGTTATCACTATTGAGAATATTGTAAATAACCTTTCAACAAATGAGAATAATGAATCAGGTGGTGATGCAACTGCAAGGTATCTTACAAGACGGGTAAATTTGAAAGACGGATTTGATGCAACAAGCTTGAGTGCATACATGACAGTCAATCGACAGTCTGGAACGTCTATAAGTATTTATTATAAAGTGTTGTCACAGTTTGATGAAACCACATTTGATGATAGGCCTTGGCAGTCAATGAAAGAAAAATCAAATTCAAATGCTGTTTCTTCTTCTGACCAAACAAATGAATATTTGGAATTGGAATATGTTCCAGATAACAATGCTGAGTCAACTGATTATATTGATGTAGGAACAAACGTAACATATGATAGTTTCAAAACCTTTGCAATTAAGATTGTAATGAATTCAGCATCAACAACTAAAGTTCCACTCATTAAGGATTTAAGGTGTATAGCCTTAGCATAAAAATATGAATACAGTAAAAATTGATGATAAAAAATTAGAACGTGATTTGAATTCCAAGGCTGTACTTAGTACTAATTTGAATGCCTTGGAAACGTATAAGATGGCAAGAAAAAAAAGACAGGAAGAAATAAGTGATATAAATAATATGAAAAAGGATATTGATGAACTTAAAGAAATGATTAAAAAACTTTTAGGAAAACAAAATGGCTAAAATCGTACAAAGACGCAGGGGTACAACCTCAGAACATTCAGTATTTACAGGCCTTGAAGGTGAGATAACTGTTAATACGAGCTTGGATACAATTGTCGTACATGATGGTAGCACAGTTGGTGGTTTTGCTCTTGCTCGTGCAGACGGTTCAAACCTTTCTGGTATTAGTAGTGGGTCAATTGGTATATCAGAACTTGATATTACTGATGGCACTAATGGACAAGTTTTATCTACCAATGGTGCTGGGACATTATCTTTTATTGATGTTGGTCTATCATCATTAGGTATTGCTGATGGAGCAGCGGGTCATGTATTATCAACAGACGGAAATGGAAATTTAAGTTTTACAGGTTTACCTGATGTTTCTGGTTCTAGTATTGGTGGTGACTTATCAGGTACAATTGGTAATGCACAGATTGCTAGTAACACAGTTGGTATTTCAGAACTTAATGTTTCCGATGGCACGTCTGGACAAATTCTTCAAACAAATGGTTCAGGTGTATTAAGTTTCGTTGACCGTCCAGCTGATGGTGAAGCAGGAACTAGTGGTATCTCACTTGCATTGGCAATCGCTGTATCATAAACAAATTAATTAATAGAGGAAAATGATATGCCAGTAGTAACAGTAAATTTATTAGACACATTCGATCAATGGAGATTGAAGACCAATGATCTTGGCTCGAATCTCGGTGATCTGACAAATCTTACAACAACTGATAAGACAAATATTGTTGCTGCTCTAAATGAAGTTGTTAGTAGTGATAGTGATGATATGGAAAATGTTGTTGATGATGTCACACCGCAACTTGGCGGAGATTTAGATTTAAATTCCCATAACGTAACAGGTACGGGAAATATAAACACAACAGGGAATCTAGTTGTTTCTGGTAATGTAACAACAGCCCAAATGTCAGGCACACTTGCTGGAACGGTCACGGGTGTAACACAATCTCCTAGTGATAATACAACTAAGATTGCAACAACAGCTTATGTTGATGCACAGGTAGCAACAGAGAATACTGTTATGGAGATGGATGATACTACAATTTCAAATCCAGCTGAAAATGATATTCTCCAATGGAATGCTACAACAGATGTATGGGAAAACCAAGCACTATCTGGTTCTGGATTGTTGACAGATGTTGTTGAAGATACAAGTCCGCAACTTGGGGCTAACCTAGATTTGAATAGTTTTCAGATTGAAGGTACTGGTAATGTAATTATCAATGGAACGATTCAGGCAAATAATATTATCGGCCCTGTATCTGGTGCAGTTGAATTAGTTACAGACGTTTCACCGCAGTTGGGTGGCAATCTTGATTTGAACAATAATAATGTCACGGGTACAGGTAATATAAATATAACGGGTAGTATAACAGCATCTAGTTTCTCAGGTACTATAACTGGTAATACGACAGGGGTAACACAGAGTGCTGGTGACAACTCTACCAAACTTGCTACGACTGCATATGCACAGACTGCTGCTGCTAACGCTGCAGCAAATGTAGGGTCTGGACTAGTATTTGCAATTGCATTAGGATAAAAAAAGATTTATAAATAAAAGAAAAAAAGTTTGTTTTACAATGAATTGGAGTGAGAGATACTTATAAATAATGGTAAAGAGTTCAGTAAAACTCCGTAACACTAACCACAGATAACACAATCTATAATAAAGGAACAAAACCATGGCTAATGATTTCAAAAATGCACAGCAAACTAACGTAACAGGACAAACAACTGTATACACAGCACCTGCTAACAAGGATAGTATTATCCTAGAGTTGGATGTTGCTAATGTAACATCAAGTGCAATTACAGCTTCAGTAAAATTGTATGACTTATCAGATGGTGGTGCTTTGGCCCATATCGTTAAAGATGCTCCGATCCCAAGTGGTTCGTCATTACAGGTTATTTCAGGACAAAAAGTTATCCTTGAAACTGGTGACTATGTTTGTGTTACTGCTTCTGGTGCTTGTGATGTTGTCTGTTCAATCTTAGAAGATGTTAACTCCTAATCTAACATTAAACGATAACCCAAATAATAAATAATATTAAAAAGGATAATTAAATGGCTTATATAGGAAGAGATATTCAATATGGTGTATTGGATAAGCAGTCCTTCACGGCAGATAGCTCAACAACTGCATTCACCCTAGATAGTGGTGTTAAAAATGCAATGAGTTTATTGGTTTGTGTTGGTGGTGTTGTTCAAGAACCAGAAGTAGCATACACAGCTTCGGGCACAACCCTTACATTCACATCAGCTCCAACAACAGGTGATATTGTATATGCAGTATATCTCGGAAAAGAGTTAGCTGCTTCTACTGGTGGAAGAGAGAGTATTACTTTTCAAACTGGTACTGGTGATGGTTCTAACACTACACCTATTACGCTATCAACTGCACCAGCAAATGCACAATCACTAATGGTTATGCTGAATGGTGTAACACA
>ENA-UZXC01021020-UZXC01021020.1-metagenome-genome-assembly--contig:-Day-2-25m-contig-21020_pt1 | contig 10774 bp, 22 predicted proteins | sample MGYA00260340_ERZ794900 | MGnify/ENA metagenome assembly ERZ794900 | reverse complement strand
ATGCCTCTGCCTAATATGCCAAAAGGACAAGACGATGAGTGAAGCACCAGAACGCGCATATATTAGTTGGCTATATAACGATTCAGGCTACGCCTACGACGTAGCAAAAGGATACAGTGAAGACATTGGGCCAGAGTACATCCGCGCAGACATTCANNAGGCAGGATAGCCTAGACACGTTTGACTCCGACGCTCCTGTGGAGAGTGACGATCCTTGGAGATGATTAACTAAATGATACCCCTATTTGACATAATCTAATGACATAAAGGGGTAATACCAAAGGAGAAGATAATGAGTGAAGCACCAGAGCGGATTAGTGAACAAGACCTGTATAAATGGTCGGTCGACAATACGCCTGAAATGTTCAGAGTTATGACTGACAGAGCTTCGTGTGGTACCTGCCATTACTTCAAAGAATCGGAGAGCGAGACTGGACTATACGGTAACCCACGCGGGATGTGTCGTAGATACCCGAAGCACGTCTCGAGGTCAAAGTCGTTGTGGTGTGGTGAGTGGAAGGACAATGAGACATGATGTGGCCATTTAACAGGGGGTTGATGCATAAGGTTGACGTTCTTGAGAAAGAATTGAAATCAAAGAGTGAGCTGATTGAAGAAGACTTTGACAACACATGGAAAGAGTTTAGTCCAGATGTGATGCCTTCTTTTGGTATTCACTGGGGCAAGGATACGGAATTGCTGTTGAAGGTTGCGCAACGTCTGCTTGATTTAGAGAAACGTGTGTCGAAAGACGAGGAGAATGTACCCGTAGCCTTCAGCGACTTCTCTGATACTTGCCCTGAATACAAAGGAGATAAACAGTGAAAGCAACTTATTTGGACCATATGGGAACTGATCTTTCTGTAGTTAATGTAGCAAGGGTTAGCTTCGGTAAGAAGAGCGACTGGGAGTTTCCAGACTTTTGTGAGTGCTTATCTGACCGTGACGCCAAGCTAATCCAGTTCCTTGCTCGTGGTTGTACGTCTGGTGATTGGCGAGATACTGTTGAGGATATTATCTGTACTTCTGTGTGCGACCTTAAAAACCTCGACTTAGACCCACGGGACGAATTAATGCCGTTACTGAACCACATCCGTAAGATGCCTGCTCATTGGTCACCCTTCGCTCACACAGCTATCTCCTTGCACCTCAAGATGCCTATCTTCGTAGCACGTCAGATCATGAAGCATACCACAGGTATTGAGTACAACGAAGTTAGCCGTAGGTATGTCGATAGTGACCCTGAGTTCTATGTGCCTGACGTATGGCGTAAGAAGGCTGACAATGTGAAGCAAGGGAGTTCTGATGAGGTTGTTGAAGACTTATTCCCTGAGCANNAGCAGCCTAATTTCTGGGGTTATATGCTTGACCCCAATGAAGCCTATGAAATGCACGTTCAGGCTAGTGAGGAGTTGTACAACATGATGATCGCCAACAAGGTAGCACCAGAGCAAGCACGTATGGTCCTACCACAGTCCATGTACACTGAGGTAATCATGACAGGTAACTTGTATGCCTTTGCTAACCTATACAACCAACGCACAGACAGTCATGCACAAAAGGAGACACAAGACTTGGCTAAACAGATTGGTGACATTGTAGAGCCTCTTTATCCGGTTTCGTGGGAGGCATTAACGCAATGAGTGAAGAACTTGAAAAATTGCATATTGAAGCGGAAGCTGCCTTCAACAGTAACCCAACAGTAGATAACTTGAAGGCTTTTTATGAAGCAGGGCAAGCTATGTATCAAGAAGAGCTAAAGAAACAGAAGGAGAGTTAACATGATTTCTTACAGCACTAACTGGATGGGGCCGGTCAATCTTCGATGGTACGAAGAGCGCGGACTACTGGAAGCAGACGGTGTGACTCCGACTACTTACTATAGTGCAGGACGTATTGACATCCGTGATAGCAGTAAAGAAGGATACGACGGATGGCACGAATACGGTGTTGCACCTATGCACGGCGAAGACTGGAATGCGTTAGGTGATTACCTTTGGGACTTGACAACACCAGAACTAGTGCCGTATAATACACTTATAGAACAGTTTGAAACACACTATGGAAAAAAGATAAGGTGGCAGATTAAAGAAAAGGGTTATAAGTTATGATGGAGACACTATGGGTTAAAGAGGAAGTATTGAAAGTCGTTGAGGAATCTATGGCATCAAGCTGTAACTTTTATGCTAAGGAAGATATGGGTAAAGCAATGGCTGTAGATGATGCGTGGCGTGTACTAGACGCGACTCTAAAAAACAAATTTAAATACTTATCTAAATTTAAATAAGGAATCGAAATGACACACCCAACAATAAAATTTGAAGATGTAGATGCTGATACACTTGCTATAGAGCATTTTGAAGATATGCGTCAAGAACTAGAAATGAATTCAGTATGGAGTATTTGGGAAGCAGCACCAATGAAAGCTGATGACCGGATACTAAAGAATTATAAATATCGTGTTGTGTATGATTACGTATGCAGTAGTGATGATGACGATCCAACAGGTGCATGTGAGCAAGTGCAAGCAATTGCTGAAAGTGGTAGCATTGAGGATCTTTGGATTGCCGCTGAATCATGTATTGACCAAAGTGGTACTTCGCATTCTTTGATCAAAGATTTTGAGATGCAAGACGATGGGTCACTGTGTTTAGTTACTGGCTCTTAAAGAGACATCCAATGATTAGATTTTTCATCGGACTTGTTATAATTTTTGGTGCTGTTGGCGCAGACAACATGGCACGTGAAAAGTATGCGCGTCTAGTTGCTGACAGCGATTGTACGCGCCAGTTGCAGAACAGCCCCTTTGGGAAACAATGGGGTGGTGCGCTTTAGGCTTAGCCTTGATGGTGTGTGCTATCCCAAAACTCGCTAACCAATAATAAATTATTCACTACAGGAGCCTTATATGAACGTTAACTCACCCAAGTATCAGTATAATAGTCTTTTGGATATCGACGAGGAAACTCTCGATTATCTTAGTTTCGTACTCCCAGGAGGGGATGTATATAAAACAGCAATTGATGATGTTAATACATTTCTCAATAAGTTGGATACTTTATATGAGGAAATGGAAAGAGAAAAACAGGTTGCTTAAAGGCAATTGAAGGATCATTGAATGGAAACTACTCTAAATTATTCAGCATACACTCAAAATCGCGAAATTAACAGCGGCAGTTTGTTTGATTGTATTCAAGACATTATAGGTTGGAAACAACAATTTATCTTTGCAGATGTGGGCAATATATCATGGAAACAAGAGTTTATATCAAGTATAAAAATTCTTAGAAATACTCATGATAATCTAAATATAATGTTTTCTGGTGGGGGTGACAGTCTAATGACTTCACTGGCCTTTATACAAGCAGGCATAACAGATGTTCACCACACAGTGTGGGTGTTCACTGATAACGGTGAGGTAATGCATCCACGAGAATTAAATATGGGGTATAAACATCTTCATAAACACAATTTAAAGTATACTATTCAGACTGTGGAGATTAACACTTTTTTTGATGTATGGTGCAATAATCCTGAATATGGAAAATATACTTGCCTGGAACTAGATAGGGCACTACAGCTATATATGTTAGCCCACACAGATCCATCATGGTTTAGTATTATAAACGAGCCAACACCCAGTCTTACTATAAGGGATGGCAAGAGATATTTGCGTAATACTTTTGACCAGATGCTCCATATAGAATTTATGACGGAATTTAATATTCAAGGCTTGAGTAGATTGTACACACATACTCCTGCACTAACAACAGCTTGGTTTCATGGTACTGAAATGCAAGACGTAATGTATAAAGACGCAATAGGATATTCCAAAGCCCCTCCAGAAATGGCTACTGGATGGAACCAATACAAATATACCCTGTATGAAAAGATGTATGGATTTGCTGTGTGTGAATACTACATTGACAAATCTACTATACAGATGTGGAAAAACAAAAAGTACTTGGCAAAATGGCATCGTCTAATGGATGAGGGTGCGCTATTAAAAAGATCAACAAACCTCAAGATGGAAATACCATACGAACTATTGCATCAGAGTTGGATAAACAAGGCAAATGATTGGTTTGATTATAAAGATCACGCAGTTTCTACTATTGATGGGCCATGGCATACTCCAGATGGTATTGAATATGGTAACGCATCGTATCGGGGGCAAAGTGATGTTTAAACAAATATCATACGAAGAATATAATACATATCTTAGAAAACATAATCATTTTTTAGATGAGTTTTCTTATCATAAACCGTATACAAACTGGCTTAATAACTACCAGTCAACAATAGAAAACCCCTTATATGGGTTCTATGGTATTGTAGAGAATAATAACATAGTAGGAGTTACTGGCATACAAGAGTTTGAGCATCAACTATTGCCCAGTAACTCAATTAGATATAGAGTGTTGAGAATAGATGAAGAACTAAGAGGTAATAACGTAGGGATAACATTATTAGATTTTGCTGCTCAACATTGGCCAGAAAAAAAATACTTGTTTGGCTACGTAAGAGATATTCATACAGCGTGGTCAGTAAAACAAGGATTTGACAATATTAATGGAATGGTTGGAGATCATAATCACAATTTTATGGGCAAATCGATTGCCCAACCTTCGCGCGCCGGCTAGCACGTAAATAAATCAAATAACTGGTTGACAATTATAAACCATTGTGCTATGATACTAATGGAAATAAGGAGAGAAATTGTGATACGTAAAAAGCAACCTAACTCAGAGAATATAATTGACCTTACTGGTTCAGATGGTAATGCATATGTACTTTTGGGGATTGCGCGTAAACTAGCACGTCAGCTAAGTCTTGATGGTGCCGAAATAATCAAAAATATGAAAAGCGGTGATTATGAAAATCTAATCCAAGTATTTGATAATGCATTTGGTGATTATGTAATTTTGGAAAGGTAGTAAAAGACAATATGTTTGAAGTAATGTCAAAAGAAGATAAACAACTGTTGTTTGAATCAGCAGTTATTGACATCACAGCAGGTCGTATAGTTAACATTGTGGATGCAAGTGGTGCGTCCAATAGTGTTTGTATTGGCGACTTTCGCGACATTGGTTGGAGTACTCGGGTAACAACTAGCAACAGTCTTTGCTATGCTTGGGACGGCCCTAACCCTATTAGGGTCAATGGAAAGATTGTTAATCCAGGTGAAACAACCGAAGAAGTTGATATGGATTGGTCATAAAAGTAAAAGTTTTTACTTGACATGTAATACTTCTTATTATATATTGTAGTTGAAGTAACTAAAAAGAAAGTATTCAAATATGATGATGCTATTGCAAAATACTAATAATAAAAACAACTACGCCTCTCAAATTAATGCAACTTATCATACAGACGAAGATTTGTTTGTAACAGTTGATCAGCGCCTACAAGAATTGTATGCCAAAGATAGTGATTTGGAAATGCTATTCCGTAGTTTGGCTGAAGGCATGGTTGCCGCAATGGGTTATGAAACATACGATAATATGGTTAAAGATATTGTTGGTATGGGAGAAATCCAATATGTACCAGTAACTAGTGTTGATATTAATGACACAATGCAAAGATGGCCTGATCGTGAGAACTTGATCGACATTGTTTCAGAATTTAATCCAGACTTTGTTAATCGTATCCGCACTTATTTAGATACAAAACGTAAAGATGGCAATATATCACGACACGTTGCATGGGACGGACAACACACTGCAATTGCACTATATATTATTGGTGTATATGGTTTTGGTATGATGCCTGAACTAGTAACAGTGCCAGTTGATCAGTATCCAGGAGACGATCGTGCTGCAATCCGCCGCCGCTTTGTTGAATTTAATAGTGGTAATATCAGCAAGAAACTAGAAAACATTGACTTATACAAACAGCATGTGGCAGGGTTCCGCCATGATGGGCTTACTGAGTTCTGGAACAACCGTTGCGTTAAGTTGCAAGAGTATTTTGAGAACTATGGTTACTATGCTACTAGTGAAAAGTTTGGTGATGAGAAACGTAGTGGTGCTTGGTCACGTATGACAGAAGTGTTTAATCGTAACTTTCCAGTAGAAGTATTTGAGCGTGTAATGTATTATCATTCAGTTAGCAATGCTGACAAGCAGTTTATTCCAATGGAGATTGATAACCTTAGTGTATTCTTCCGCCAATGTATGGACGATGGTATTGTTATTACAAATGAATACATTGATGAAATGTCATCAGTATTGTCAAAGATTACACAAAACACATGGGCTCCTAGTGGCACTGTTAAAGGACGCAAAGTACAAGCGGCATTCCAAAATCACTGTGATATCGAAAAGAAAGCAGGGCGTATGATTAATGGTAAGACTTACCGTTGTAACCAAACAATTGTTGGACCAAGTTGGATTGCAGGCGCTCTTGAAACAGCAGGGTTTAAATATAAGTTACCAACTTTTGAAGTAGCATTTAACTTTACCGAAGAGGACTTAGTATAATGGCTATTCGTGAAGCAACAGATCGTGTACGCAAAAGCACAACTGAAATGAAAGCCGCGATGCGTGGCAAATGTAAAACACCAGGATGTAGCAGTCATTTGACATTGTGGAAGGGACCTGGAGAGAAAGAATACTGTGATCCATGTCAGCGTAACTTTGCTGCATTTGGTGGTATGGCTACTCCTAGTAAAGCATACAGTCAGCTACGTCAATCAACATGTAGTGATTGTGGATTTGATCCTGCTAAATTGCCACGTGTTAAAAAGTACAAGAAAAGTGATCCTAAAAAATACAACAGCCTATTACGTGCGGCGCTAACTGTAGATCATATTGATGGTAACCATGAAAACAATGAGCCAGGAAACTTAATAACACTGTGTAGTAACTGTCACAATATAAAAACAATTGAATACGGTGATAATCTTACTCCAAGTAATCAAAATATTTAAATTATTTTATAACCTATTGAAAACGCAGAAAACCTTTCTTGCGTTTTCTCTTGACATCTTGGTCTAGAAATGCTAGAACATATGTATAAGTTAACAAAGAAGGAATGCAAAATGTTTCGGATCCCTAACTTTTACCAAGAGCAAGTTAGTTTTCAAAGCGCATGGAAAACCATGTCTAATTTTGGAGGCGGCGATTGTCTTGCTGGCATGGAAGAATTAAACCTTCTATGGGAACAACACTGTGCGACGGGTGATTGCGATAATGACTTCTTTGACAACTGGTTATATGAAGTGAATGCATTCAACGCAGTATGTGAAAATATGGGTCCAATCTTTGCGGAGGCAGAATAATGCAACTTAACGATTTTATGAACAAAATATGGGACGCGCAAACTATTAACGGTTCTGTTGTGATTGATAAACGTGTCACTTATGGTAGTGAACCAGATATTAGTTTCACTACTCAAGAGTCTGACGGCGAAATCAATTTCGTTAGTGCCCAAGAAATGTATTGGGAACAGATGTCTGAGATTGCTGAGATGGAAAATGCAGCTGAAAATGGGATAAATAAAATTGGGGTAAAATTGTGTTAATTTTAAAACAAACCATCAACGATTTAGGTCAGGTAGAGGAAGAGAGAATCGATCTCAGTAACACCCTCTTTCGCAGCGGTGTCCAAGCGATTTGCGTGAAGGGCGAATACATTATCCTCACTCTTGATAATGACCGTGAAGTAGAAGTAACGACGATTGAAGAAGCTGCCAAGGCTATTGCTCACTTTGGTGAAAGTTGGTTAGGCATCTATGCTTCTTCAGAAGAAGCTGAAAAAGTCCTCACAAAAGTTATCGAAATTATGTAACCTAAAAAGATGGAAACTACAAATTAAAGGTTGACAATGAATTCGACTTATGATATAGTAATGAAGAGATTGTGATTCGTAAGGAGGAAAAAAGAAGAAACTATGAAAGAAAATATGAATAAAATAATTTTAACAGATTGCGATGGAGTTCTACTGGATTGGGAAAGTAGTTTCCATAATTGGATGCACGACCACGGATACGACTTAGTTGTTTTGGGCGTGTATCAAATGGAAGTTGCCTATGGCATTACCAAAACAGAAACTAAAAAATTAGTTAAAGAATTTAACGAGAGTGCTCGGATGTGTTGTTTGCCTGCGTTGCGTGATGCACGTAGCGGTGTTGCCAAATTGGTTGAAGCTGGCTACACATTTACTTGTATTACTAGTTTAAGTTTGGATCCGTATGCAAAAAAGCTACGGGAGGAGAACTTAGCTAAGGTATTTGGCCAAGGCGTTTTTAACGATGTTGTGTGTTTGGATACTGGTGCTGACAAAGATGAAGCACTTGCGCCGTACAAAGACACAGGGCTTTATTGGCTTGAAGATAAGCCAGAAAATGCACAGTTGGGTGCAGACCTTGGTTTGAACACGATCCTTGTAAATCATGAACATAATGTTGGGTTTATGGATAAACGAATTACCAACGTCGACAACTGGGCTCAAGTCTGTGATATTATTTTGTAATACGTTTAGTTAATACTTTCGTCTCCATAAATTGATAATACTTCAGCCACAGCAGGATGTCTCTCCACATCACACTTGCCGAATTCAGTAAAACCGATACGTTGTGTGTCGGTTTTTTTCAGTAAGAACATAAAGTCTTTTAACCCATTGTCGGTGAACCCCCTATCATGCTGAGCTAAGTCTCCTGTCACAACAATACGACTACCAACACCTATACGTGTCAGTAACATTTTCATTTGGCTCGGTGTGGCATTTTGCATTTCATCTGCGATAATGAACGATTGCTTAAAAGTACGTCCACGCATATATGCCAATGGAGCAACTTCAAGTATGCCTTCTTCAATCATTGTTGTGATTTCTTTTGGAGTGTAGTAATCTTCGAGTACATCAAAGATTGGTCTAGTCCATGGTGCCATTTTCTCTAGTAGAGATCCAGGTAAAAAGCCATGTTGCTCATCCACACTTACTGCTGGACGAGTAATTACAATCTTTTCACAGTCGCCTTCCTTGAACGCACGAATTGCCGCTAGTACAGCTAGCATGGTTTTGCCAGTACCCGCTGGGCCTGTTGCAAATACGATGTTTTTATCTGCATCGTCAAGTAACGCCAAGTAATCCTCCTGTGTAAGATTTTTAGGTAAAATAGTTACCCTTGAATTACGCTTTTTATATTTCCCGAAGTCAACAATTGGCTCCGAACTGTTGAACGATTTGGTTTTTCTAGCTCTTTTAGTCACTACGTATTCTCCTTTTGTAGTTTATGTTGCTAGACCTGAGCCCAAGTTGTTCAATAGTATTTAACAGATTGACGTCAGACACCTTTGATAGTATAATAAAATACAAAATAGTTTCTTCGTTGTATAAATAGTTACAACAACAATTAGGTAAATGAATAATGATTGAACCACAAGACGTAACAGACACAATTAGTAGTATCTATGATGGTAATAGTAAGCTAGATATGCTACTCGAATTTGAGGGCGTATTAGACAAGTTACACTTGTATGCTTATAAAAACTGGATCAAAGGTGAAATTGTAGCTGGGCCGGAAATTAGCCGCTATTGGATTGAAGCAACAGTGATGTATCCTAGAGAGTTCATGCCAGATCCAGAAGGTTCGTTGCGCCTTACCAAACATGGTTGCTATGTGTATTTTCAGAAAGAAACATACATTATAAGTAAAAGTATAAAAACACCAGACGATCTAGAACAAAATGACAACGGCGAACGTAAGCCCAAGAAGATTGAAAAAGATGTTTGGCTAGTGCGTATCACAATGCCACGCCACTTTGTGGACGAATTCAAAAGTCAGCAAATTGAAGTTAACGGCGTTGAAATTGACATGAGTGATGTTAGTGATGCTTACCAACGAGGACTAGATAGCGAAGAGGCTTTAAAAAATGACAACGACCCAGACGAAGATATTTGAGGGTTTAACCCACGAAGAAATGCAAGGACTAGTCAATAATGTAGTTAGTATTGACCAATATAAACCTAAAATTGGCGACAACGCAGACACTGTTGTTGTAGCACTTGCTGTACAATATGAGAAGCCAGCCAAAGATTTAAGTAATTTTATTGAAACAGGTGCACACGAGCATTTAGATGTTGAAGCAAGCCCAGCGCCCAATGTGGACAGCGAGTACAAAGTGTTTGTTGAATTTCAACGCACCAAAGACTTGTATAAAAAAATAGCTGAAATGCTGACAGATATTGATAAAATTACTAGCAATGCTGGAGAATGGCAATACACTGGATACAAACTTGATGATCCACGTACATTTGATCAGGAACGGTTTGCTAGGGATATTATTACTGATCCAGAAATGTATCGTCAAAAGTTTGAAAAGACAGCCGGTCAGGAGATCGCAGAACGCATGGACTTTTTAGTTAAATATTAAAATGGCCAAAGAAGAAATCTTTACGGTTACTGGTAAAATTATCGATTGCATGCCCAATGCAACATTCAAGGTAAAGATTGAAGATACCGATAATATTATTATTGGACTTATCAGTGGAAAAATACGTAAATTTAACATAAACATATTATTGGGCGACCGTGTAGACTTAGAGCTATCACCCTATGATCTATCCAAAGGCCGTATTGTTTATAGACACAAATAAGGTAGACCATTATGGGATATAAAATTTCAGCGGCATTACTGGTTGTAATCATGGCAATGAGTGGTTTAGGATATTGGTACTATACCTCAAGTCAAGCAACTATTCAAGTACTAACAGCCAACAATGCTAAACTTGATACAGCAATACAATTAAATGAAGAAGCAATAACTTCGTTA
>ENA-UZXC01010038-UZXC01010038.1-metagenome-genome-assembly--contig:-Day-2-25m-contig-10038_pt1 | contig 10792 bp, 7 predicted proteins | sample MGYA00260340_ERZ794900 | MGnify/ENA metagenome assembly ERZ794900 | reverse complement strand
CAGAGGTTAGTGTACCCAATGAAGCAATTTGGCGACTATCTGGTAGCGATTTAGTAACCTTAGGGCTGCCAGGAACGGCCTGGACAAGTGCCAATATTGGTGTATGGGGACTTCCTGCGGGCCTCTTGCCAGAGGCCAATGCCGTGTCATGATCTGTCGACCTGATAAGCCTGCCTATTTGGGTTGATGATGGCGGCGATGGCAGCTTTGATTCGGGGGATCACCTGTATTTCTACGGACAGCTCCCGCAGATCACAATTTACGACACCACCAAGCAGGATTTTGTGGTTCAACGGCACCATTACGCAGATGCTCAAACCTACTTTGTCACCAGCACGGAAGGCGGACGCCGGGTGGCATTGACGCAACTACAGCCTCAAAGCAATGACACCATCAATCGACACCGCTACATCAACCGGCACGAAGAAGACAATGTCAATTTGGTGGGGGGTGGCCGACAATGGTTTGGTGAAATATTTGATTTTGTGCTCACCCGACAGATTGACTTAGGACTTGCTGCGTTGGATGCCAATTCCATGGCCAAGTTCACGATGCGGGCAGTGGCTCGTTCAACGACATCTTCCACGGACATGACCTTGGAGACCGCGATGGGTCAAGTGGGCAGTATCAACATGCAATTGGTTTCTGCGAGTTCTCATGCCAACTATGTGGATGATGCCAGGGGTGATTGGACACAAGCCGGCAATGGCGTCAATGCATGGGGCATGGTGCAAGTTGACTTTGACCGAAGCAATGACCCAAGCGCAACCGCCTGGTTAGACTACCTTGACGTCAAGGCTGATGCGCCCTTAGACTGGGCCAAGTACCACGCTGCCCTGCGCTGGTTGCCTGTCGACGATAGCGTGCGGGTTTTTCGCATGAAAAACGCAAGTGCTCAGGCACTACCTAAAGTCTGGGATGTGACTGACCCCGCCCATGTGAGAGAGCGTCAAGGTGCAGTTGTTGGCAATGATTTACTGTGGAATATGCCCTTGGATTCAGCCCGAACGGTGATGGTTTTCACTCCCTATTTGGCACCAACACCAACCCTCGGATCCATTGTGGCCAATCAAGACATTCGAGCATGGGGACAGACGGATTATGTGATTGTGGCCCCCGAGCATTTGCTGATAGAAGCCGAGCGACTCGCTCAGTTTCATCGTGATCGGGGGCTGACCGTTCAGGCTGTTGATGTGCAGCATGTGTACAATGAGTTTTCAGGAGGTGTTCAGGATCTGACAGCCATCAAAGACATGATGCGCATGTTGTGGTCTAACGCCAGCAGCCCGTCAGACAAGCCTGAGTATTTGCTCCTTTTTGGCGATTGCAGCTATGACATGAAGGGGCGCCTGAGTCCAAATCAAAACCAGATTCCGGCCTTTCAAAGTCAAGCTAGCTTCAGCTTGTACACATCCTTTGTCACCGATGATTATTTAGGGTTCATGGACGACAATGAAGGCCTACAGTTGACCCGGAAGACCTTGGATCTATGCATCGGTCGGATGACAGTGAACACCCTGTCTGAAGCGAAATCTGTGGTAGACAAGGTGATTGCTTATTCAGACCCCAGCCAATCCCTCGGAGATTGGCGCAAAAAAGTGTTGTTTGTGTCGGATGATGCAGATGCGGGCTGGGAGCCACTTCTGACCACCATTCCCGATCGCATTGCTGAGCGACTGGATACCCTTTACCCATTCTTGGATGTGGAGAAAATCTACTCTGACAGCTATGTTCAGCAGTCGAGTGCTGGGTCTCAAAGCTACCCTGGCGTGAGGCAAGATCTCTTGCAAAACATCAATGACGGCAATTTGGTGACAACCTATGTGGGCCACGGCGGTGAAGTGGGGTGGAGCAGTGAAAACATCTTGCAGTTGGCCGATGTGACAGCCTTCAGTAACGGGGCGAAATTGCCCTTGTTTGTCACCATCACCTGCGAATTCTCTCGCTTAGATGATCCCCTGAGGACGTCTGCAGGAGAGGAGTTGTTGATGAATCCCCTAGGCGGGGCCATTGCCTTGCTCAGCACAACACGGGTGATTTATGTGGATGCAGGCGCCATGCTCAGTGACAGCATTTTCCATACGATTTTTGAAAAGGAAGACAACCATTACCGAACCTTTGGTCAGATCCTTCGATCAGCAAAAAATTCAACAAACCGTTCGGACAAGCTTCGATTCACCTTGCTTGGTGACCCCGCCTTGCGCTTAAATGTCCCTGAACATGACATCGTTATTGACAGCCTCAATGGCCTTGTACTTCCTGCAGTATCTGGATTGAATGACACCTTGAAGGCCCTGTCTCAAGTGCGCATATCTGGCCACATTCAAGAGGGCCTATCGGGCCAGGTGATGTCTACATTCAATGGCCGCCTTAAGCTCATCCTCTTTGACAAGGCGCAGCAAAGACAAACCTTGCGCAACGATGGCCAGGGACCTGTCATCAACTTCAATACCTGGGACAATGCGGCCTATAGGGGTGATGTTGATGTGGTCGATGGTCAATTCACAGCGACATGGTTCATGCCCTTAGACATTGCTCTGCAAGTTGGTAAGGGGCGCTTATCCTTGTATGCTGACAACGGTCTGATAGATGCCTCAGGGTCTGATGGCCGATTGCTGGTGGGAGGCATCAACACCTCAGCACCTCTGGACACATCAGGTCCATCCATCGAGGTGTTCATAGGGAACACAGGTTTCATCGATGGAGGCATCACTGGGCCTGACCCCTTAGGCTTGGTGCGATTGAGTGACCCCAGCGGCATCAATGTGGTTGGCAACGGCATTGGCCATGATTTGATGGGTGCTTTGGACGGGGATTGGAATCAGGCTTTTTCTATGAATTCGCGGTTTGAGGCAGACCCCAACACCTACCAAAGTGGTCAAGCAACTTGGCCGTTCAATGACTTGTTAGATGGCTCCCACGTCTTTGCTGTTCGCGCTTGGGATAGTTACAACAATGTCTCTGTGGCGGAGGTGAATTTTCACGTGGTTTCGCGGGATCAGCTGGTTTTGGGTGGCCTGCGCATATACCCGAACCCCGGTAGGGGCCCGTTCCATTTGGACTTGGAGCACAACGCATCGGGTGACAGTTTGAAAGTTACTTGCCAAATTTTATCTGCATCTGGGGCCGCGGTATACGAATCCTCCTGGGAGGGCGTTCCACATGCATCTGTGTTGCAGCCGATGGTTTGGGATGGACGTGGTGGTAAAGGGCAAATGTTACCGGCTGGCTGGTACGTTGTGCGCATGGATGTCACCCGCCTGTCAGATGGCCAGAAAGCTGCTGCCGCCGATCGACTCATTCTTTTGAACTAAGCAATATATTTGTCACCATGAATCAAAGCATTCCAAGACGTTTCAGTTATGCACTATTGTGTGCAACCCTATCCCTGAGCACAGTGGCACAGACAACAGCATTTGGAGACAACCTCAATGTTGTCACCTCTGCTATGCCTATGTTGGCTATTGGGCCTGATGCCCGTGCCGGCGGCATGGCTAATGCGGGCTTAGCTTTAGAGCCAGACGCTAATGCCATCTTCTGGAATCCAGCCAAGCTGGCGTTTCTTGGGGAGGGAACAACTCAGGGGGGCTTATCCTACACCCCGTGGTTGCGTCAACTGGTTCCTGATGTGGAATTGATGTTTGCCAATGTGGCAGTAGGGCTTGGTGAGCGAAGCGGTATTGGTGCAAGTCTCCGTTATTTCAGCCTGGGCGACATCACCTTCCGCAACGAGCAAGGCGATGAGCAAGGCACCTACCGGCCCTATGAAATGGCCCTAGATGTGGCTTATGCCTTGAAGTTGTCAGAGCATTTATCTGCGGGTGTATCCCTGCGTTATGCCATGTCAGACTTGACTCAGGGTCAGGTAGTCGGCGGTTTGCAAACCAAGCCAGGACAGACTGTCTCAACCGATATTTCTCTGTACTACCAAGGCAATGAAATGAATTTACCCGATGGGCAGAAAGGTCAATGGCTGGGCGGCTTCAATGTCTCCAATATAGGTGCCAAGGTGAAGTACACCGAAAGTGGCCGCGAAGACTTCATTCCCACAAATTTACGCACAGGCATTGGTTACAATTGGACATTGGACCGCTACAACCATGTCACCATCCTCTTGGATGTTAACAAACTCTTGGTGCCAACAAGGCCTTTGAGAGATCTCTTGGATGAGGACAACGATGGTGATCGCTACGAGATACTCAAAGGCATGGATGATAACGTGTCGGTGGTTCAAGGCATGATTCAATCGTGGAATCCTGCAGCTAAACCTGAGGGCGTGAATGAACTCATGCGTGAGTTCATGGTAAACATGGGGCTTGAGTATTGGTATGACGATAAATTCGCCGTCCGTGGCGGCTACCAGCACGAGGATCAAACCAAGGGCAATCGCCGCTTCTACACCATGGGCTTTGGCCTTAGGTACAGCCTGATAGGTCTTGACTTTGCTTACCTTTTTCCCGCCGATCAGTCGGTGCGATCCCCTTTGGAGAATACCATCCGTTTTTCAGCCCTGATAGACCTGAATCAGCTGCTGGACTGACCATGGACATATTGGCGTAATTTTGTCTCTTATCCCTAAGACATGGCAAAGAAAAAATTAACCCAAGCAGTCTACCTTAAATGGTATGAAGACATGAGCTTCTGGCGAAAGTTTGAAGATATGTGTTCTGCCTTGTACATCCAGCAGAAGATCCGTGGATTCCTGCATTTGTACAATGGACAAGAGGCTATTTTAGCTGGATCGTTGCTTGCCATGAATAAGGGTGACAAGATGATCACCGCCTACCGGAACCATGTGCAACCCATTGGTTTAGGGGTTGATCCCCGCCGTGTGATGGCAGAGCTGATGGGCCGTGTGGATGGCACTTCGAGAGGTAAGGGTGGTTCCATGCACATTTTCTCCAAGGAGCATAACTTTTTTGGTGGCCATGGCATCGTTGGGGGGCAGATACCCTTGGGTGCAGGTATTGCCTTTGCAGACAAATACCAGGACAAGGATCATGTGACGTTGACTTACATGGGAGATGGCGCCACGCGACAAGGAGCCTTGCACGAAACCTTTAACCTGGCTATGCTATGGAATTTGCCAGTGGTTTTCATTGTAGAGAACAATGGCTATGCCATGGGCACGTCGGTTGAGCGCACAGCCAATCACAGTGAAATTTGGAAATTGGGCTTGGGGTATGAAATGCCTTGCCAAGCAGTTGATGGCATGGATCCTGCCATCACCTATGCAGCCATTCAAGAAGCTGTTGATCGCGCCCGCAACGGTGGTGGTCCAACATTTTTGGAAATTCGGACCTACCGTTACAAGGGGCATTCCATGTCGGATGCACAGCTTTACCGAACCAAGGGTGAGGTTTCAGAGTACCAGAAGGTTGATCCCATCTTAACATCCAAGGAAATGCTCCTCAAGAAGAAGTGGGCCACAAAAGAAGACCTTGAAGTCATTGATCAGCGCGTGAAAGCGCTGGTGGCTGAATGTGTTGAATTTGCTAACAACTCACCCTTCCCTGAAGGTCATGAGCTGTTCAAACATGTCTACACCCAAGAGGATTACCCCTTTGTAACTGAATAATTGTACGGATTCCGCAATCACTTAAAACATTGAACCATGGCCATTGTAATTAATATGCCTCAACTGAGTGACACCATGACTGAAGGTGTTGTAGCTAAATGGCACATCAAAATTGGTGATGTTGTCACGGAAGGGTTGCTTCTTGCGGAAATTGAAACTGACAAGGCAACCCTCGACTTTGAGTCCTTTCCGGGTCAAGAGGGTGAGCTTTTATACATTGGCACTAAAGAAGGTGAGGCAGCTCCAGTGAATAGCATTCTTGCCATCATCGGCGAGAAAGGTGAAGACATTAGCGCATTGCTCACTGCCTCAGCGGCCAGTGAATCGCCTGTTGAATCAAAGCCATCAAAGGAGGCAGCACCGGCGAAGGTCGTATCAGCACCTGTTGCACCTGTTGCACCTGTTGCACCCGTAACCCCAGCTCCTGCAGCACTTGCAGCATCAGCGAGCACAGGCCGCATCAAGGCGTCCCCATTGGCCAAATCCTTGGCTGCAGACAAAGGCTTGAATTTGGCTGGCATTGTTGGCAGTGGTGAAGGTGGCCGTATTGTCAAAAGGGACATTGAGGTTGCAGCTGCTGCGCCAATTGTTGCTTTCCCGGCTGTTGCCCAGAACTACCCAAGCTCTGGCTACATAGATACCCCCGTATCGCAAATGAGGAAGGTCATTGCTTCGCGCTTGGGTGAAAGTAAATTTTCCGCACCGCATTTCTATGTATCAATGTCCATTGACATGGGAGCTGCCATGGCCTCACGCAGTCTTTTGAATGCAGAATCCGCTGTTAAAATCTCCTTCAATGACATGGTGGTGAAAGCGGTGGCGAAATCCTTGAAAAAACACCCCGCTGTGAATAGCTCTTGGCTGGGTGATGTCATTCGCACCAACTTTGATGTCCATGTTGGTATTGCGGTGGCTGTGGAGGATGGCTTATTGGTGCCGGTGGTTCGCCATGCGGACGCAAAATCCCTATCGGACATCTCAACGGAAGTTAAATCCTTTGCACAGCGTGCAAGGGACAAGCAGTTGCAGCCTCAGGATTGGGAAGGCAACACCTTTACTATATCTAATCTAGGGATGTTTGGTGTGGAGGATTTCACGGCCATCATCAACCCACCAGATGCTTGCATACTTGCCATTGGCGGCATTCAATCCCTACCAGTCGTCAAGGATGGCGAGATCGTTCCAGGCCATGTCATGAAAGTCACCTTAAGCTGTGACCACAGGGCTGTGGATGGCGCTACAGGTGCAGCATTCCTCAACAGCCTGAAGGCCTTCCTTGAATCGCCGGTTACCATGCTGCTTTAAGCGTTCCTTCGAGAGAAGGGATTTGGTAAATTAGAATCAATCTAAACAACAATCTACCTTACCTTGCAGGCATGAATCTGAGCAATCTCCGCATTGGGCAAAAAGCCATCGTGCTTGAACCAGAAGAGGGCGTGAGTGTGAAGCTCTTTGAGATGGGTTGCTTGCCAGGTGAAGAAATTGAACTTTTATTTGTTGCCCCATTCAGGGATCCCATGTGCTTCCGTGTTCAGGGCACACAAATCAGCATGCGCCGCTCACTGGCAAAGAGAATCCCTATAACCCGTCCACATGGAAGCTAAGCAGTCCTTGCGCATTGCCATGGTCGGCCGGCCCAACACGGGCAAATCCACCCTGTTCAATCAATTGACGGGGATGAATCAAAAGGTTAGCAATTACCCTGGCGTGACCATGGAAAGGACCAGTGGTTTGACCAAGTTGGCACCCGGTCAGTTAGCTGAGATCATCGATTTGCCAGGCATTTACAGTTTACACCCCTCATCAGCTGATGAAGCAGTGGTGATGGATAGCCTGCTTAATGTGCATGAAGAAGGGGAGGTCGATGTGGTCATCGGCGTAGCTGATGGCACCAATTTGAAGACATGCCTCTTTGTTTTTTCTCAAGTCTTAGACCTTGGTATCCCCGCTGTGTTGGTCATTACCATGGCTGACGACATGGCTCATAGGGGCCTGGTTTTGGATCATGCTGCTTTGGGTGAATCCCTTGGTTGTGAGGTATTGATCGTGAATGCCAGAACGGGAGAAGGTATGGAGGCTATTCAGCCAGCCATTTTACGTGCCAAGGCATCGCCTCACGCACCCTTTTTCCAACCAGGAGGCATCCATCTTCAGTGGTTAGCAGCCCTGCAAGAGGGGGATGAGTACATTTATAAAACGTGGCTTCGCAGTTTATCTCAACCAGCGCATGAAGCAAAAATTCGTGAAAGCGGCCGCGGACCTAAACGCCTTCGTGCAGATGAGGCGATTCAGCGTTACCGACAGGTGAATCGCTGGCTTGGTAGTTTTTTAACCAGTTACCCTGAGCAGGATCGTCGATTCTCCACCAAGGTTGACCGCTTGCTTGTAGATCCGCTTTGGGGTTCTGTGGTATTGTTTGGTTTGCTCTTTGTGATTTTCCAGGCTTTGTTTTATGGCAGTGAGGGACCCATGGTTGCGATCGACGAAATGATGACTTCCCTTTCTCAATCGATCAATGCCAAGCTCCCCGGCGGGTTTTTTACACACATGATCACCCATGGTTTGATGCCGGGCATCACGGGGGTATTGATGTTTGTGCCACAAATTGCCATGTTGTTTGGATTCATTGCCTTATTGGAAGAGTCTGGGTACATGTCACGGGTGGTCTTCATGATGGACCGATTCATGCGACCATTTGGCCTGAGCGGTAAGTCTGTGGTTCCCATGATCAGTGGCACAGCATGTGCCATCCCCGCCATCATGTCGACGCGCAACATGGAAGACGGCAGGGAACGGTGGTTGGCCATTGCAGTCACGCCATTCATTACATGTTCTGCCCGTTTACCAGTCTATGCATTGATCATTGGACTGGTCATTCCTGACATGGCCTTGATGGGAATTAATTTAAGGGGGCTGGTTTTGTTTGGCCTGTACTTTTTAGGTTTTGCAGCTGCCTTAGCCGCCGCGGCCTTGTTGAATAGGTGGAAGCGATCACAGGTTAAAGTAAAAGTACCTGACTTCTTATTGGAGATGCCAGAGTACCGATGGCCACAGCCACGCAATGTTGGCATGATGATCTGGCGCCAAACCAGCTCTTTTGTTAAGGAGGCAGGTAAAATCATTGTGGCCATCTCAGTGATTTTATGGTTTGCTGCCAGCTTTGGGCCAGATCATGCTGCTGACTTCACGCAGGACCGGGTCAGTGTGCCCATTGAAGAGAGTTACATTGGCATCGCAGGTCAGTTCATTGAGCCCGTCATGCGACCATTGGGTTATGATTGGAAAATATCTGTGGCCATCCTGAGCTCATTTGTGGCCCGTGAAGTCTTTGTTGGGACCATGGCGACACTATATAGTGTCGGAGACGAAGGCATAGAGAGTATTCATGCAACCTTGGCTAGCCAAATCAACCCAGAAACAGGGGAAGCATTTTTCAGTTTACCCATGGGAATCTCCCTGCTGCTCTTTTACGCCTTTGCCATGCAGTGCATGAGCACCCTGGTCGTTGTCGCAAGGGAGTCACGGAGTTGGACATTGGCACTTACACAATTCGTCCTCATGAGCCTCTTTGCCTACGTGGTGGCATGGGCAGCTTTTGTTGCGTTATCATAACCTTGTGGGAGACCTTATTCTAACTTAACTTGTTGACATGTCTGCAATGCTCTTATGGACCGTGGTCTTTTACGCTTTGATTTGGGTGGTTATGAAATTCATGGCCCCTGAATCGGAGGGTTGTGCATCATGCAATTGCGCACCAACCGATTAACCCTTTCATGAAACAATTTGTTGTTACCGGCTGTTCAAGAGGTATTGGACGTGCCACAGTTGAATACCTGCTTGCTGCAGGTCATCAGGTGCACGCCTTGTCTAGGAACAAGGATCTCCAGATACCTGGAGCTACCATGCATGCCGTGGATCTTCGTTCAGATGACAGCATAAAGGCATGGGCTCGTTCCATGGAGTCCTCAGGTTCGGTTATCGATGCCTTGATTAACAATGCTGGTACCTTGGTAAATAAGCCCTTTGTTTCAATGGAGCGATCTGATTTTCATGACATGGCTGATGTGAACTGGGCAGGAACAGCCATGTTGACACAGGCTGCATTGCCACTGTTTAGTAAAAAAGCCCACATACTGAACATATCAAGCATGGGGGGCTATCAAGGCGCTTCCAAGTTCCCCGGTCTCTCAGCTTACGCCAGCAGCAAGGGCGCTTTGTCAATTTTGACTGAATGTTTGCAGGCCGAATTGGGGCCAAAAGGTCTCATTTTTAACGCGCTTTGTCTGGGCGCAGTACAAACAGACATGCTAGCGGAGGCATTCCCAGGCCTCCAGGCACCGGTTCAACCGGCCACCATGGCACAGTATGTAGCAGAGTTTGCCCTACATGGTCATTTGCTGCATGCAGGGCAGGTAATCCCTGTCACGCTTGGTGATCCTGAATAAATTTTAACATTTTTCTGCCTGAAAAACAGGCTGTTGCGAGAAAGATAGAAGTTATTTTCATTTAGGGTGTTGCGAGCTAAGGAAGTCGTGTTACATTTGCACTCCCCAAACGGAACGAATATCTCCTCGCAGAGTATTCCGGGCGGGGAAACGAACGGAGCACTAGCTTCAATGTTCTTTTACATATTGCGAAATCATAAGAGCTTCAACCTTAAGAAGATTCTTTGAGTAACTTTCCCTGATTAACGCCAGATGATCTATAACTTTCTTTACAATGGAGAGTTTGATCCTGGCTCAGGATGAACGCTAGCGGCAGGCTTAACACATGCAAGTCGAGGGGTAACANNTTGAGACCGGCGAACGGGTGCGTAACACGTATGCAACCTACCTTTTACTGGGAGATAGCCCGGAGAAATCCGGATTAATATCCCATATGCTCGTACGATCTCCTGATCGAGCGAGGAAAGCTCCGGCGGTAAAAGATGGGCATGCGTCCCATTAGCTAGTTGGTGAGGTAATGGCTCACCAAGGCTACGATGGGTAGGGGGCCTGAGAGGGTGACCCCCCACACTGGTACTGAGACACGGACCAGACTCCTACGGGNNTGGGCAATGGAGGCAACTCTGACCCAGCCATGCCGCGTGCAGGATGACGGTCCTTTGGATTGTAAACTGCTTTTATTTGGGAATAAACCCTTCTACGTGTAGAAGGCTGAATGTACCATTTGAATAAGCACCGGCTAACTCCGTGCCAGCAGCCGCGGTAATAC
>ENA-UZXC01004398-UZXC01004398.1-metagenome-genome-assembly--contig:-Day-2-25m-contig-4398_pt1 | contig 10807 bp, 15 predicted proteins | sample MGYA00260340_ERZ794900 | MGnify/ENA metagenome assembly ERZ794900 | reverse complement strand
TTTTATACCGCAGCCCAGGCGAGTAGATGAAAAAAGATTTAAATGAAGTAGCAAAAATAGAACAGGCTATTGAAAAACGATGGGGGAAGGAAGCAGTTGAAAATCCTGCTACCCATTGGAATGAAGAAAAAGAAAAAGAATATTTAGAACAATTAAAAGAAAAAACGAGTAAAGAAGAACGATCTTCAACTACTCGTGAACACGATGGCATTTTAATAACCTCAAAACTATTTATTGATAGAAAGGCTGATAAATGCCCTATATGCCATAGTTTTAAAATGTCTAACATTGATAAAGTTATGATAAAAAAGATAGGGCACTGCCAGCGTTGCGAATGGAAAAAAAACTAATGTACGAAGATAAAGTTCACAAAATTATTCAAGGTATTGCCGCAGCGATGGCGAACTCTTACGATGGGGCAACTGACGAAAAGGGTAATCCTATTAAGATTGGCCTTCGCAGAGAGGAAGGTAATCCTATCTTAGACAGCCGTGTTATGGATGGCTTTGGATGTAAGATCCAAGGCGACCTCCTAATTGTTAAATACAGTACCGAAGAAAACATTAAGGGCCTTCGTGGTATTCATCACACGGGCTTAGAGAAATACCAAAAAGAAATTGAACAAAGAATGGCTGACATTGTTAAGTTTATTAAAAAAGAAGCTAAAAAAGCTACTGGTACTGCTGTAAACTTAAAGTTAGATGGTGAGATCGATATTCTTATTCAGCCAATGAATAAACTTCGCACTATGGTTTCCGCAGTTGGGATATACAAGATTGCTGGTATGAAAGCTAAAAAAGATCCTAAGCCAAAAGGTAAAGCAAAGAGTGAAGCAGATTTTTATAAGAGCTTTATCTCAAATCTTAAAGAAGAAAAGCAAAAGAAAACTCTAGGTTATAAGCCTTTTTGGCGTAAGTCCTAATTATTTAGATGGCTTTTAAATTAAGTAAAAAGCAAATTGTAGCTGAAATTATCCGCTGCGGAAAAGAGCCTGTCTATTTTATTAATAACTTTTGTAGGATTTCTCACCCGTTAGAAGGGACAATTCCATTTAAACTTTATGATTTTCAAGGTGAATGTATTGAAAAGTTTAATGAGCATCGTTTTAATGTAATTAATAAAGGCCGGCAGCTAGGTATCTCAACCACAGCAGCAGCTTATATCTGCTGGATGATGCTTTTTCACAGAGATAAAAATATCTTAGTTGTAGCTACTAAACTTAGTACTGCATCTAACCTAGTAAAAAAAGTAAAGTATATGATGAAATCGCTTCCAAGTTGGATGATGATTGCTAAAATTACTACAGACAATAAAAACTCTTTTGAGCTAGCTAATGGCTCACAGATTAAAGCCTCTTCAACTTCCGGCGATGCTGGTCGTTCAGAGGCTCTTACTTTATTGGTGATTGACGAGGCTGCTCACATTGAAGGTCTTGAGGATCTCTGGACAGGTCTTTACCCCACACTATCTACTGGTGGTCGCTGTATTGCTTTATCAACCCCTAATGGTGTTGGTAATTGGTTTCATAAAACATATACAGAAGCAGAAGAAGGAAAAAACGATTTTTACACAATCAACTTACCATGGTCGGTTCACCCAGACAGAGATCAAGAGTGGTTCGATAAAGAAACTCGTAATATGTCTCGGAGACAAATTGCTCAAGAGCTTGAATGTTCGTTTAACTTTTCAGGCGAAACACTTATCCATGGTGAAGATCTGGAAAGAATGCAACAATCATTATGTGATCCAAAATATAAAACAGGTCACGATAGAAACTTTTGGATTTGGGAACCTTATGAATCTGGCAAAAATTATGTTTTAGTGGCCGATGTTGCCCGAGGTGATGGTAAAGACTTTTCAGCATTTCAAATTTTTGAGACTGACACAATGACTCAGGTAGCTGAATATCAAGGTAAGCCAACCCTTGATGTCTATTCGGAAATGATCTTTGAAGCAAGCAGGGAATACAGCTTTTGCCTAACAGTAGTAGAAAATAACTCTATTGGTATGACCGTACTAGATAAACTAAGAGAAAGTAAACATCCAAATGTTTATTACTCGATTAAACACTCACACGCCTACATTGACATGTATGAGGCTGAAAATAGTTCAAATGCTGTTCCTGGTGTTACAATGTCTTCTAAATCTAGACCCCTAATTATTGCTAAGTTCGAAGAGTTCATTCGTACAAAGCTAATTACAATAAGGTCTAATAGACTAGCAAACGAAATGAAAACTTTTATTTGGAATAACGGCAGGGCAGAAGCAATGAGAGGTTACAACGACGACCTAGTAATGTCATGTGCTATTGGCTGTTGGATCAGAGACATCGCTTTAGTGGCTAACAAAAGAGAGATGGAATATAAAATGGCCTTTGCTGGCAACCTTACAACGACAAAAAAAGAATTTAATACTAAAATTCCTGGTCAAATAGGTTATAATAATCCAAGCAAGAAGTTACGACAACAACATAACCAATACAAAAATTTTGCTTGGTTATTTAAGGGATAAAAATGGCAGACCAAAATAGAAATCCAAGAAATAATGTTTCTCCACTCTTTAAAGCTTTAACGAGAATCTTTTCCGGTCCTATTATTAATTATAATCAGAGACAGGTAGCTCTTGATAGAAGAAAGAACTTAAACAAGTACTCAAGTAAATTTAAATCATTAGCAGGATTGGACTTTAAGAAGTCTCGTTATAATCCATATGATTACATGAACTCTGCTATTATGGTTAATCATAACCGAGCAGAACGATATTTAGATTTTGATCAGATGGAGTACATGCCTGAGTTGGCATCAGCACTGGATATTTATGCCGATGAGATGACAACCCATAGCATTCTAACACCACTGTTAAAAATTGATTGTCACAACGAAGAATTAAAATCTATTCTTGAAGAACTGTACTACAATGTATTGAATATCGACTCTAATTTATTTAGTTGGTGTCGTAACATGTGTAAATATGGCGACTACTTTCTCTATCTAGACATTGATGAGAAAATGGGTATTACTTCAGCGATTGGTCTTCCCCTTAGAGAACTTGAAAGATTAGAGGGGGAGGACAAAACAAATCCAAATTACATTCAATACCAATGGAATAATGGCGGGTTAACTTTTGAAAACTGGCAAATGGCTCACTTTAGAGTCCTTGGTAACGATAAGTATGCCCCTTATGGAACTTCAGTCTTAGAATCAGCCCGTCGCATTTGGAGACAGCTAACTCTAATGGAAGATGCGATGATGGCTTACAGAATCGTAAGGGCACCAGAAAGAAGAGTGTTTAAAATTGATGTTGGGGGCATTCCACCAGAAGACATTGAACAATACATGCAAAAAGTTATTACTAACATGAAAAGACATCAGTTAGTAGACCCAGATAATGGGCAAATGGATCTTCGTTACAACCCAATGTCTGTAGAAGAAGACTACTATTTGCCAGTACGTCAAGGCTCCGCAACAGAAATCATAAGCCTTCCAGGCGGTCAGAATGCTGCTGCTATTGATGACGTGAATTATTTAAGAGATAAGATGTTTTCAGCTATTAAGATTCCAAAATCTTATTTATCCCAGCTAGACCAAATGCCTGAAGAGAAGACTACCTTAGCCCAAAAAGATATTCGTTTTGCTAGGACTATCCAAAGGTTACAAAGATCAGTCGTCGCAGAACTAGAAAAGATTGGAATTATCCATCTTTATACTTTAGGGTACAGAGGTGAAGACATTATTTCGTTTAATCTATCTTTAAACAATCCAAGCAAGCTAGCACAGATTCAAGAACTAGAGTTTATCAAACAGAAGTTTGAGGTTGCTGGAGCAGCCCAAGATACAATGTTCAGCCGACGCTGGATTGCAGAGCATATTTTTGGCTTGGATAATGAAGAATTCCTTAGAAATCAAAGGGAAAGATACTTTGACAAAAAGATGGATAAGTCATTAGAAGCCACGGCAGAAGAGCCAGCTTTTGATGCTCCAATTGGAGGAGGCGATCTAGGCACCGGAGAATTGGGTGACGAATTGGGTGGTGAAGAACTGGGTGACGAACTAGGTGGCGAAGCTCCCCTAGAAGCTGCTGAGACTGCCGTAGACACACCAGACACACCAGAGGCCGAAGAAGGGACTACTCCGCTTCTAGTAGAGCCAGGAGCGGCAAAGAGAGATGATGGCATGAAGCCGGTTAAAATGACTTTTAAAGACGGATCAGAAATGTATGTTGGAAAAGGCAAAGGTAAGCGTTATAAACCAGTCCCATTATTTAAAGACGGACGTAAGTCTGCCGGTCGTAAAAAGAATTTTTTAAGCACGGCAGGGGCTTCAAAAGATATTAAACAGTTGGGCCGTGGTATGGTTGAGAATAAAGAAACTATTTATAATAGTTTAGCAGCCCAGTTAGAATCATTGACTGAAAGGGCAGATAAGATAGTTAATGAACTGGAGACAGAGGATGAAATTTAGACACAATAAAAAAAGAAACCCGGCATTTATTTTTGAAGCTTTAACGAGAGAATTTGCCAAGGCAAAACTCCACAATGATAAAAAAGGGCTCAAAAAAATAAAAAAAATAATGCAGGAGGTTTTTAATAAAGACGGATTGCTCTACAAACAGCTAAGGCTTTATAAAGCTTTAACAGAGACAAGGGACGTTGACTACCTAACAGCAGAAAAAATTGTTGCTGAAGTTCATAGAGTTTTTTCAACATTCGAACAAAAAGCTCTTTATGATGAGCAAACAACAGCTATTCATAAAATTAATCATGAACTTGCGCCTTCTGTTTTTAACAACTATGTTTCAAACTACAAGTCACTAGCATCGGCTTACCAAATGTTTAACGACAACACGATTGGTGTAAAAGACAGAGTACTTTTAGAAAGAAAAATAATTCAAAAGATGATTACTCCAATGGTAGAAAAAAAAGTGGAAGAGCCAGTTGATGAAATTGTTGTTAAAATGTTTATGAAAAAGTTTAATAATACTTTTGGTAATCTAATGACAGAACAAAAAACCCTTATTTCAAAGTATATGGGCAGCTTAAAGGACGATGACACTGAGCTTAAAATATTTGTAAACGAAGAACTGGAAAGGCTTAAAGGGCAGATTAAAGAAAATATGGAAATTGAAGAGTTTCAAGTTGACAATCTAATGAAAAAGAAAGTAACAGAAGTTTACAAGCTTTTAGAAAATTTTAGAAATAAAAAAACATTGCAAAAGCAAGATCTTGTCTTTATTCTTAAAACTCAACAATTGGTAAAGGAGATTAAGGGTTAATGGCTATCGAAATCAAAGTGGGCGAAGATGCGGTTAGGGCTGTTGGAATTGACCCAAACGCCCCACCAGATATTATTATCGATATTAAAGGTCCTATTTTCACAATTAAGCTAGATGCTCGAAAGACATTAGATGACAATACTATTGTTTATGATCACAAGTTTTTTAATATTGTATTTGTTCCATTTAAAAATAAAATTATCACAATGCCCAAACAACATGTAAATAGGGACACTTACAATATGCAAAATGAGTACTTAACTTTTTTACAAGAAAGGGGTGCTCTCCAAAACGGAACAATTAAAGGCGGTGGGGTTTTTAGATCACTAGAAGCCTTTTACCCAATTAATAAAAACCTTGACGTTCTACAGGTTTTGTTACTTTTAACAAGCGAATACATGAAAAAACATGGCGGCGACTTTACCAAAATGGAAGATTACATTGACGATGTTGAAGAAATGTATGTTGATCCACCAGACGACGAAACAACACCGTATGGCAAGGTCCCCCAAAAGGCTGAAAAGGGAGCGCTACCCAGTCCCTATAGCAAACCTTACGGTCTAGCTTATAGGATTTAAAATGTTGTGGTTTATTTTAGTATGTTACGGATTAACTCAAATCCTAGTTTATGGCTCTATTTTTAATTCAATAAGACCAAAGCACCATTTTTTCAAGTGCCCCATGTGTATGGGATTCTGGGTGGGCGTGATAGTTTGTTTGATTTCACCCTGGACTAGACTATTTACTTTTGAAACCAATTTAGTTAATTTGCTTTTGTGTGGATGGCTAAGTTCAGGCACAAGCTATGCTTTGTGTATGATAATAGGAGACGAAGGAATAAATGTCAAAAAGAATTAACATTTACACTGAGAACCATTGGATGCTCAGACCTCCAACTAATTGTTGCCGAGGAAAGTGTATCACGCGGGTGATGCCCGCTTTAGGAGATTATTAATGAATAAATTGCAACTTACAAAAGGCGAACTAACAAAAATCATTCTTGAAGAGGTGAGAGACCTTCAAGAGCAAGTGGACCCTGAATCAGCCACAAAGGCTAATGACTGGTGGGATACTCTGTCCCCACAACAAAAAGTCACTATAGCTGGAGAAGCACTACTAGGAACAACAGAGTAATGAGTAAATTAATTCTAACAGAATTTTTAGAGTTTAGAACCGATTCCGATCTTCTTACTGAGGCTGAAAAGAAAGCAGTGCAGGAAGGTGAAGAGATTTATTTAGCTGGCGTTATGCAAAGAGCGGGTGCTACTAATGGCAATGGTAGAGTCTATCCAAAACCAATTCTTGAAAGAGAAATTGGGAACTATCAAAAGATAGTTCGTGAGGGCCGGGCAGTTGGAGAATTAGATCACCCCGAAAGCTCCGTAGTTGAGCTTAAAAATGCTTCACATCTGGTAACCGAGATTAAAATGGACGGTGATGATGTTATAGGCAAAATTAAAATTTTAAATACTCCAGCAGGCAAAACAGCTATTGGCCTTTTAAAAGGTGGTGTAAAGCTTGGCATCTCTTCAAGAGGTTTGGGCTCCACTAAACAAGAAGCTGGCAAAACAATTGTTCAAGAAGATTTTCAACTAGTTTGTTTTGATTTGGTATCAGAGCCTTCTACTACTGGAGCGTTCATGCTTAGAGAAGGTAAAGAGCCAAATATTTTTACAAAAGCAGATAAAATTAATAGATTACTAAATGATTTGGTGAAGGAATGAAAAGCGATAAATTAAGAAAAGTTTTAAAGCCGCTTATCAAAGAATGCATTAAAGAGATTATCTTTGAGGAAGGCGTCCTATCTTCTATTATTAGAGAAGCCCAGGGCTCACCAATCAAAGAAGTTATTAAAGAAGAAAAGAAAAAAAATACTTTTTCAAAATTTATGAAAGAGGATAAGCAAGAAAGCAAGCAAATAGTCGAAGCAAGAGATAAAATGCGTAAAGCTATTGCTGGAAAGATTGGTGCGGATTTTGACCCTTTTGAGGGAACTAAGCCACTTTCTGAATCACAAGCTTCAGGTAATCCATCACAAAGTCCAATGTCTGGTATAGACTCAAATGATAAAGGTGTAGACCTTTCTAATATTCCAGGCATGGGTAATTGGGCAGCTATTAACAAGAGGTTAAAATGAGTAAAGTAGTAAATGTAGAAGTTGTTGCTAGAGGTAATATGTCTAGTGAAGCTTTGATTAAAAAGTTTAGTAGAGCCGTTAAAAAATCTGGTATAATTCAAGAAGTTAGAGAACGACGCTATTACCAAAAGCCTTCTGATATTAAAAGAAAAGAAAAAATTAGAAGAAAGAAACTAATTAAAAAGAACAACCAAGAAAACAACAAAGTTGTTAAAGGAAGTAGGGATTAAAAATGGCAGAATTTCAATTTGCAAAACCAGGACTCAATGCTGTCGGACAATATCAGCTAAGTGGAATCCCCTTTGCTTCAGCTAGCATTGTAGTTAGTGATAGCTCGGTCACAGAGGTTGAGTTTCCTACCGTAACTAAGTTTGTTACTGTGGTGAACGAGCACAGTGGCTCATCAGCCAGATTAAGAGTTGGCTTTAGTTCTGCTGGCATTATTGGGTCAAACTATTTTATTTTAGATAATGGCGAATCTTATACTGGAGAATTTAGAGTTTCTAGTATTTTTATTGCAGGAGACGGTGCTCCATCAACCGCATCAGTTATTGCTGGCTTGACTATGATTGAGACAAACAACTTACCAAGCAATTGGTCTGGCTCTACTTCAATTTACACGGACGGAATTGGCTAAATGAAAAGTGGATTTGGTGGTCGTCACGGAAATTTTTCATCTCGATCAACCGGTAAAATCCGTGTTGAAGATAAAAGCAGTAATTTTTTAAATTTAGTTAAACATACTGCTGGCGACGACTTATTATTTTGTTTAGACTCGCTCTCCATTAAAGATATCGCAGTCGGCGGCACAATAACAAACTGGTTTGATGCTTGGGATGTTTTTAACACCAACTTTACTGCAACCGATAAACCTACTCTCGATTTATACAATGGCAAACCGGTCGTTTCATTTAATGGTTCAAGTAATTTTATGAGCACTGCTGCTAATGCTACTCAATTAAATTCAAAGACAGCCCTTTCGCTTGTATACTTTTCAAAAAATGAAAGTTCCGCTGATGCGCTTCAGGCCGTAATGGAATACGGCACCTATTGGTACAACATGAATGGCTTCTCTCTTATTCTAGCAAGGGGCGAATCAAATTTCGCAGTATACAATGGTCAACGTCAACACCCAGATGGTGGAGCAGCCGGCCACATCGCTGGCGCTGACGGAGTAAATGTTACAGTAAATAATCCTTTAGCACTTGGGGTGGTCTTTAATCGAAATGCTCCCGGTACTGGTTTAGCTACGAAACCCTATGTCAATGGTTCACCAGTTGCCACATCAAATATTTACAATGTCGGTGCAACATATAACATTGATAGTGCTTGGAAGTCTAATGACAAACTTCATTTGGGTAAGCGTATCGGTGGTTCGATTTTACATCTAAATGGGTCAATTGGTTGTTTCATTGCGATTACAAGAGTACTGACTGATGGAGAAATGAGCCGATTACAAAATGCCGTACTCAATAGATACAATGTAGGTGCGGGCGCATCTCCCACATAAGGAATAATTAAATGTCCACAAAACCATTACCAATAACTTATTACATTGTAACTGAATCCAACTCTGGCGGCAACGGCACACCAGTAAAGAAAGGACTCAGTAAATACAGAGTTCTTGGAGATTGGGGGCACACGACCCCTTCAAATGCTCTTATTTCAATACAAACCACTTGGACAGAATTCAATCTTCAAGAATGGATAATCAACGCTGGGTACACTATTCTAGTTGCACCTGCTCATCCCTAAGTCATTTTACCTTTTTAACAACTATTTATTGTAGTCCATTTTAGGAGTTACCCAAATGTCATCTATGCTAGAGCAAGCAATTATCGAAGCCGAACAATTAAAAAAGGTTGCTAGTCGCAACGCCGAGCAGGCCATTTTAGAAAGATATTCTCAAGAAATTAAAAAAGAAATGGAAGATCTAATCGAGCAAGATTTAGGTCTAGGCGGCGGTGAAGGCGGTGGACTAGGCGGTGGACTAGATATGGGAATGGGTACAGAAGCCAAACCACAGGTAGATTTTGAAGGTGCTAAGACTGATGCAGATAAGGTTCCAGATCAACTAGAGTATGCAGCATTTGATGGTATCACCATTGGTGAGACTAAATACCCAGAGCAGGGTGATTTAATTGAGATTAATTTAGATTCACTATCAGATTATGAACTAAATCCAAAAGCTGGACCAACTACTCGCAATATTTCAGAATCAATTGAAATTGACGATTCATTACTAGATCAACTTATTAACGAAGAATTAGAAGAAGAAAAACTTGTTTCTAAAGAAAAAGAAGAAAAAAAATGCCCTAAATGCAATAAAGTTCATGAGCTAGATGAAGCTCACTGTGGAACGGAAGAAAGACTAGAAGAATCAGAAGAATTAGAAGAATTAGAAGAATTAGTACTAGATCAAGAAGCTTTAGAAGAAATGATTAAAGTTGATTACCGCTCAGTAAAAGAAGGTAATCCTTTTGGAACAACTCAAGAAAGAGATGATATGAATCTTATTCTAGCAGATCTAAAAGCTCAATGCGATGAGCTAAATATGAAAAACGAATCACTCAGTAAAAAGAACAAAAAAGTTCTAAAAGAAAATGCTGAGTATAAAAAGAATTTTGAGTCAGCAGAGAAAAATTCCCGCGACTTAAACAACAAATATATATCATTACTTGAGAAGATCAAAGAACTCAAAGGGACCTTTGAAGAATCTCAATTAATGAATACTAAATTGGCTTACACCAACAAAGTCTTATCAGATGAAAAATTAAATATTCGTCAGAAAAATCAGATTGCCGAATCCATCGAAAAGACAGATAGTGTAAACGAAGCTAAGATTGTGTACGAAACACTCGTAAACACAGTGGAGAGCACTTCCAAGAGAATGCCAGAATCGCTGAGTGAGGCAGTTACACGTCGTAAGCACCCCCTTTTCATTAAGGGGAATCAAGAGGGTCGAAAGCCCTCTAACGATTTCGCTAATCGTATGATGCGTTTAGCGGGTATTGACAAGTAACATTCATAGGAGGATAAATTATGTCAACTATCGTAGAAAGTTTAACAAAAAATATCGTTAATCGTGACCTCTCCGCCGAAGGTGCTGCTCTTCTCAACAAGTGGGAGAAGACAGGTCTTTTGGAAGGTTTAGATAACGAGAGAACTAGGAACAGCATGGCTGTACTCTTAGAAAACCAAGCAAAGCAGCTTCTTAAGGAAGCTTCTACAATGAGCGCTGGTGATGTTGAGGGCTTTGCTGCCGTCGCATTCCCAATCGTTCGCAGAGTATTCGGTGGCTTAATCGCTAACGAACTCGTTTCCGTGCAGCCAATGAGCCTACCATCAGGTCTCATTTTCTTCTTGGATTTCACCTACACAAATGACCGCCTAGCCGGT
>ENA-UZXC01016529-UZXC01016529.1-metagenome-genome-assembly--contig:-Day-2-25m-contig-16529_pt1 | contig 10819 bp, 10 predicted proteins | sample MGYA00260340_ERZ794900 | MGnify/ENA metagenome assembly ERZ794900 | reverse complement strand
GCACCTTTTAAACTAGATATATTTGAATAATATAGATTTAATAGTCGCGTGATTGGGGGTAAAAAATCATAGTAGTTTAGGAGTTCACCTATAAGATTTAATTGAAATATTTTTTTTGAAACTAATAAATCACTCTCTTTTGGAGGAAATTCGGTAATGTGATTCGTGAAAGTTGCTACTCTTAGGTCAGTGATGATACTTTCTGAATTAATTTCACTTTTTAATACAACACCATTTAATGTTCTACAACGACTCAAGGCAACGTAAGTTTGTCCATGGGCAAAAGCAGCGTTAGCGTCAATTATAGCTTTATCAAAAGTTAAACCTTGACTTTTATGGATGGTAATTGCCCATGCTAATCTTAAAGGTATTTGCGAGAAAGAACCTATACAATTCTCAGATATTTCATTAGTTTTTGAATCAATTTCGTAGCTTACATTTTCCCAAGTTTCAGGGCTTACCGTTATAGTTTCAAGTTCTCCTTCGCATTGAACTTTTACTTCTTTTTTATGAATTGCTATTATTTTACCTATTTTACCGTTGTAATATCTTTTTTCTGGATTACTATCATTTTTAATAAACATTACCTGTGCACCTTTTTTCAAAAGTAACTCCTTGTGTGTTGGGTATGAAGTTTCTGAAAATTTACCTTGAATAATAGCTTTATAAGTTTCGGATTTTCCTTTTAATTTATTTAAATTTTTATCATTAAGTACATGTGTCTTTTTATTATGAGTCGTAAGTGTAATAAACCCCTCATCCTCCTTTGGAATAAAATTTGGCAAGAATCTTTCATTAAGTTTTTTGATTGAATCTTCAGACATTTCACCGGCTCTTATTTCATTTAAAATACGAATAAACTCTTGATTTTCTTGCCTGTAAATATGTTTCAGTTCAATATTTACGGTATGACTGTCGATAAATGCTTTACTACTAAAAAAATAGGGAGTCTCGTAATGACTTTTTAATAAATTCCATTCATTAGTATTTACAACAGGAGCTAACTGCTGTAAATCTCCAATCATTAAAACTTGAACTCCACCAAATACTTTACGTTTATCTCTATATCTTCTTAAAACCTGATCGATGCCGTCCAATAAATCCGAACGCACCATACTTATTTCATCAATAACTAATAGATCCAACGACCTAATAATATTAATTTTTATTTTACTAAACTTATGTTGAAACGAGGATCCTCTATTATTAAATTTAGAATCATTAGGTAAAATAGGTCCAAATGGCATTTGAAAAAAAGAGTGAATTGTTACTCCTTTAGCATTAATAGCTGCTACACCTGTTGGAGCAACTACAATAACTCTTTTTAAAGAATTAGATTTTAGTGAACGTAAAAAAGTAGTTTTACCAGTTCCTGCCTTTCCTGTTAAAAAAATTGTACGGTCTGTTTTTTCAACAAATTCCCAGGCTAAGTCTAATTCAGGATTTTTAAGCATACCATTAGAATACAAAACTTTATTTATGTAAAGTTATGAAAAGAAAAAAAACTTCTTTACAAATGGATTATTTGGCCTCTTTTCTGAGTTGAGCCATTTTAATAGCAACGATAGCGGCTTCTACACCTTTGTTTCCATGTTTTCCTCCACTACGATCTATGGCTTGCTGCAAAGTTCGGTCTGTTAATACACAAAATATTACAGGGATATCATTATCTAAATTTAATTGCATTATTCCATTTGTAGTAGCTTCACAAACGTAGTCAAAATGTTTAGTTTCACCTTCAATAACACTACCAATAGCGATGATCGCATCTAACATTTGGAAACTTTGTTGCATTTTTTTACAACCGTAAACTAGCTCGAAACTCCCAGGAACATTCCAACGTACTATATTTTCTTTTATAGCGCCACATTCCAAAAGAGTATCATAAGCACCCTGAGACATTCCTTCTGTTATTTTTGAATTCCATTCAGAAACAACAATCCCAAACCGAAAATTTTTCGCATTTGGGATTGTTGCTTTATCATAAGATGATAAGTTATTGTTTTCTGTCGCCATATTATTTCATTGCTTCAGCTTTTCCTAGATATAAAGTAGCTTTATCAGCTTCAGGTGATTTTGGGTAGTTATCTAAAATAGCATTTAAATGTTTTAATGCAACAGAAGATTTACCTAAATCGATAGCTATAATTCCTGCTTTTAATAAAAAACGTGGAGCTGTAAGTTCGCTTGAACTCATCGACACAGCATTTTCGTAATACTTTAAAGCTTCTTCTTGCTGATCTAATTGAGCAAAAGCGTCTCCAATAGCCCCTTTTGCAATAGGAGCTACATTAGCATCATCTGCTTTAAATTGGTCTAAGTGCTTAATTGCTTCTAGATATTTCCCTGTATTTAAATAGGCAACACCAGCATAATAATTTGCTAAGTTAGCTGCATTGGTGCCACTATAATTATCGATAATATCGACAAAGCCAAATTTTCCATTCCCTCCATTTAGAGAGAGATTAAATAGAGAATCTTTTGTGGTGGCAGTTAATGCTTGCTCATAATAGGATTGAGCTTGAAACATTTCGTTCATTGCCTCAGTTTCTTTCGGTTCTTGGATAAAGTTTTGAAAACCTAAAAATCCTAAAACGCTAACTGCTACAACTCCAACGAAAATTAAAATTGCTTTTTGATTTTTCTCTACCCAGGCCTCAGTTCTTGAAGCTCCTTCATCAAGGGTACTAAACACCTCTGCCGTTGTACTTTCCTCTTCTATTTGAGAAATTTTCTCGGCTTTGTTTTTAGGCCTACCCCCTCTTTTCTTGTATGTTGCCATAATATGCTTTGTTAAGTGTGCAAAAATATAATTTTTATTAGATAATAAAAGCACAAGTTTTTATTATTTTTCAATAATTTGCACTTATAAATTAACAAAAGCAAAAATTGGAGCCAAAAGACTCTAATATACTGAAATACATGGTTTTAAAAAACTTATCACTTCTTAACTATAAAAACTTTGAAACCGCTTCTTTTGAGTTTGATTCAAAAATAAATTGTTTGGTAGGTAATAACGGTGTCGGAAAAACGAATGTTTTAGATGCAATTTATCATCTTTCCTTCGGTAAAAGTTATTTTAACCCAATAACCGTTCAAAATATTAAACATGGAGAAGGTTTTTTTGTAATAGAAGGTAATTATGATAAAAAGGATAGAGAAGAAAAAATTATAGTCAGTGCAAAAAGAGGCCTAAAAAAAATAATTAAACGTAATGGAAAACCCTATCCAAGATTTAGCGAACATATTGGTTTTTTGCCTCTGGTAATTATTTCTCCTGCAGATCGTGATCTAATTGTCGAAGGAAGTGAAACAAGGAGAAAGTTTATGGATGGAGTTATTTCGCAAGGAGATAGTGATTACTTAAACACTTTATTAAACTATAACAAAATCGTTGCTCAACGAAATTCATTACTGAAATATTTTGCAGTAAATCATACCCATAATCAAGAAACTCTTGATATTTACAATTTACAAATGCATGATTTAGGAACAACTATTTACGAAAAAAGAAAAGCGTTTTTAAATGATTTTATGCCCATATTCAGTAAACGATACCAATCTATCAGTAATTCGAAAGAAATAGTAGAAATTCAATATAGGAGTCAATTAAATGAACAGGATTTATTAATTTTATTAAAGGAAAATGCTACAAAAGATAAAATAAGTCAATACAGTAATTTTGGAATTCATAAAGACGATCTAATTTTTGATATTGAAGAACACCCAATTAAAAAATTTGGTTCACAAGGACAACAAAAATCTTTTTTAATAGCTTTAAAATTGGCTCAGTTTGATTTTATCAAAACACAAAGTAAAGTAAATCCAATACTACTCATGGATGATGTTTTTGATAAATTAGATGAGCAACGAGTCGAACAAATTATTGCACTCGTAAAAAATCAAGACTTTGGTCAGTTATTTATAAGTGATACCCACGCAGACAGAACCGAAAAAGTGATCAAAAAAATACATCAATCGTATAAAATGTTTAAGTTGTAAAATGGCAAAAAGAAAAGGAGATCAGAACTCAATGAGTGATGTATTAAAAGGGTTTATAGAAACCAACAGACTACAAAAAGGCTTGGATAAAGTTTCGATTGAAGATGCATGGCACAAGGTTATGGGAAAAGCTATTTCCAAATACACCACTGGAATAAAGTTAGATCGACAAGTGCTTTATGTTCAATTAAGTTCTTCTGTATTACGAGAAGAATTAAGTTATGGTAAAACAAAAATAATAGCGATGATTAACGAAGAAATGGGTAAAGAAATTATTAATAAAATTATTCTGCGTTAACCATAAATTATAGCATAAAAAAACCTTCCGTAATGGAAGGTTTTTTTATGTATTTAAAATATTTTTTAAAACATTTCTCTGGCTGAAAAATGAAAAGCGCCTTCAATAGCTGCATTTTCGTCACTATCACTACCGTGAACAGCATTTTCACCAATAGAGGCAGCATATAGTTTTCTAATTGTACCTTCTGCAGCCTCAGCTGGATTGGTAGCTCCAATCAAAGTACGGAAATCTTCTACTGCATTATTTTTTTCAAGGATAGCGGCAACGATAGGACCACGAGTCATATATTCAACTAACTCACCGAAAAAGGGACGCTCACTGTGCACTGCATAAAAAGCTTTTGCGTCATCCATGGTCATTTGAGTAAGTTTCATAGCTACAATTCTAAATCCGGAAGCTGTAATTTTTTCAAGTATGGCACCAATATTTCCTTTTTCAACACTATCGGGCTTTAACATAGTAAATGTTCTGTCTGTTCTCATTTTTTATAATTTTTTTGCAAAAGTATGCAATTTGAAATCATTTACCACAAGTAAACACTAATAAATTGTATATTCGCATACTATGAATTCAGAGGAAATTTTGATACTAAAACAAGCCCTTGCCAACTCGAACAATATAGTTATTGTAGGGCATAAAAACCCAGACGGAGACGCAATTGGGTCTTGTTTAGGTTTGGCTAATTTTTTAAAACAATTAAAACACCAAGTAACTGTGGTTATGCCTAATGATTTTCCTGAATTCTTAAAATGGATTCCTGAAAGTCAAACAATTATTAATTACGAACAGCATCGAGACAANNCAGATTTTATACTCATTGATCACCACCAAGAACCAGATGATTACGCCCTTGTAACCTATAGCGATGTAGGTATGAGTTCAACTTCAGAAATGGTATATCATTTTATAGAATTTATGGGTGGCCTTAACTTGTTAAACAAAGAAATTGCGACGCAGTTGTATGTTGGTATTATGACCGATACGGGTTCTTTTCGTTTTCCAGCGACAACAGCTGCTACCCACAGGATAATTGCCCATCTAATCGAAGCAGGTGCTCCTAACTCGATCATTCATCAAAATATTTATGATACTAATAGCCCTGATCGATTAAAGCTTTTAGGAGTTGCGTTAAACAATATGGTTATGCTTCCCGAATACAAAACAGCTTACATCACCATGAGCCAAGAAGAATTAAATAATAATAATTTTAAAAAAGGAGACACCGAGGGTTTCGTCAACTACGCATTATCAATGAAAGGTGTTATTTTTGCGATGATTTTTATTGAAAATAAAAAAGAGAAAATCATAAAGATATCGCTTCGAAGTAAAGGTTCCTTTTCGGTGAATGATTTTTCAAGAAAATATTTCAATGGAGGTGGGCACACCAATGCTGCCGGTGGCAAAAGTTCAAAAACTTTATCTAAAACCGTTGAAGAATTTATTAGTATCTTGCCTGGCTATAAAAAAGAATTAAATGAAGCTTAAATTATTTTTAACCTTTACGTTTTTACTAGTATTATTTTCTTGTAAAAGTCCTGACGCAAGAAAACCTGTTCAATACACATCGGGTTCATTTATTTCTAAATCTATCGAAAGAAATAAAGCTATTTTTGAAAAGGAAGAAAAAGAAATTCTCCAACTTTTAGAGGTCAATAAAACAAAGTCTTATTTTACTTCGGAATCTGGTTTTTGGTATTATTATGAGGTAAAAGATAGTTCTAAAACTAAAGTCCCTGAGTATGGAGATAAAGTTACTTTTTATCATAACATCAAAGATTTAAATGGCATAACGATACTATCAAAAAATGAAGTTGGCCTTCAAAATTGTGTTATAGATAAAACTAATCAAGAACTAATTTCTGGAATACGTGATGGCCTTAAATTAATGAAAGAAGGAGAAACAATTACATTTTTATTTCCATCGTACAAAGCATATGGCTATTATGGAATAGAAAATAAATTAGGAACTAACGTTCCTATACAATGCACAGTAACATTAAATTCAATAAATAAAACAAATGAAAATTACTAGAATTATGAAAAAAGGAGCATTTTTAATTTTAATACTAAGCCTTGGTTTGGCTTCTTGTCAAGAAAATAATTATCCAAATCTAGAGAAAGGTGTTTATGCAGAGTTCAACACTAACAAAGGTGTTTTTGTAGCAAAATTATATCATGAAGAGACACCACTTACGGTTGCTAACTTTGTTGAATTGGCTGAAGGCAGAAACGAGTTAGTGGATTCAGCATATAAAGGAAAAAAATATTACGATGGATTAACTTTTCATAGAATCATAAAAAACTTTATGATACAAGGTGGTGATCCATTAGGGACAGGATCTGGAAATCCTGGATATACCTTTCCTGATGAATTTTCTGATAATTTAAAACACGATAAAAAAGGAATTTTATCGATGGCAAATTCAGGGCCAGGAACCAACGGCAGTCAATTTTTTATAACCTTAAAAGAAACTCCATGGTTAGATGGTAAACACTCGGTATTTGGAGAAATTGCAATAGGTCAAGATGTGGTAGATTCTTTAGGACTTGTTGAAACATCAAAACCAGGTGACAAGCCGGTTGAAGCTGTTGTCATAAACAAATTAAATATTTTACGAGTTGGTGGTGCGGACGTTATTTCATTCAATGACGCGATGGCAAAAGCCGAAGAAAAAGTAAAAGAAGAACAAGCAGCAAAAGAAGCAGTAGCAATAATAACTGCTGAAACGTTAGCGAGTGATATTGCCAAAGCAGAAGAAATGCCTTCAGGTATTAAGGTTTATTTTAATAAAAAAGGGAAAGGTGTAAAACCAAACGAAGGTTCCAAAATTAAAATGAACTATGCGGGTTATCTAAAAGATGGATCTTTATTTGATTCAAATCTAGAAGAGATAGCAAAAAAATACAATACTTTTGACCATCGTAGAGCTGATGCTGGCGGATATCAACCAATCCCAACAGATTACAGTAAAAATGCTCAATTAATACCTGGATTCAGAGAAGGTTTATTGATGATGAGTGTGGGTGATAAAACTACAATTTTAATTCCTTCGCATCTAGCATATGGCGAACGAGGAATTCCAAATTTAATTCCTCCAGGAAGTGATTTAATTTTCACTTTAGAATTAGTGGAAATTGTAAAATAAAATTTACATACTAAAATAAAAAAGACCTTCTTTTTGAAGGTCTTTTTTTATCCCTTTTTTACAGAGTTTAATTATAATTTGTAATTTTAGGTACTAAATATTCCCTTTTTCTTTGGGCGACAAAAATATTTCAAAAAAATGAATAAAACAGTAGTACTCCTTCTCAGCCTTATTTTTTTCATTTCATGTAATAAAAACAAGAAAGAAATACTTAATAATACTAAAAAGGATTATACTCAGTATGTCAATCCCTTAATTGGTACTAGTAAAATGGGGCACGTTTTTCCTGGTGCCACTGCTCCTTTTGGAATGGTACAATTAAGTCCACAAACTAATTTTGAACTAATGTATGATAAGGATGGCAGTTACAATCCTGAAACATACGAATATTGCGCTGGTTACCAATATCGTGATTCAATAATTATTGGTTTTGCTCATACCAATTTTAGTGGCACTGGACATGCAGATTTAGGAGATTTACTTATCATGCCAACAGTTGGGAAAATGGTGCTTGAGCCTCTAAAAACTCAAAATGGTCAAAAAGGTTTTTACTCTACTTTTTCGCATGAAAAAGAAAAAGCAACTCCAGGTTATTATCAGGTAGAATTGGATAGTTATGGTATTAAAGCAGAACTTACAGCAAGTGAACGAGTTGGATTTCATCAATATACGTTTCCGGCATCTAATGATGCACATATCATTTTGGATATGGTTTATAACGTATATCACCACGAAAATAAAAACGTATGGACCTTTATGCGTGTTGAAAACGATTCGTTAGTCACTGGTTATCGTCAAACAAAAGGCTGGGCTAGAACTAAAAAAGTGTTTTTTGCTATGAAATTTTCTAAGCCTTTTAAAAGTTATGGTCATAAAAAATACAATAAAGAAACTTACGATGGCTTTTATAGACGATTTGACCAGTCTAAAAATTTTCCTGAAATGGCAGGAAAAGATATTAGGGCCTACTTTAATTTTGACACAAAAGATGGGGAAAAAATAAATATCAAATTCGCACTGTCTGCAGTAAGTACCAATGGTGCCCTAAAAAATTTAGATACAGAAATTCCACATTGGGATTTTAACAAAACACTTCAAGAAACAAAACAAAAATGGAATGAAGAACTCTCTAAAATCGAAATTAAAACCTTCACCGAAGATCACAAAACTACTTTTTATACAGCATTATACCACACTAATCTTACACCTATCCTCTATGAGGACGTGGATGGAAACTACAGAGGTTTAGATCAAAATATATACAACTCAAAAGGTTTTACTAATTATACCATTTTCTCGCTTTGGGATACTTATCGCGCCCTACATCCATTACTCAACATTACCCAGCCTCAACGTAATAATGATATGATTAAATCAATGTTGGCGCATCACGACCAAAGCGTGCATGGTATGCTACCAATTTGGTCACATTATGCGAATGAAAACTGGTGTATGATTGGGTACCACGCTACTTCCGTTATTGCTGATGCTATGATTAAAAATATTGGAGATTTTGATCATCAACGAGCTCTACAGGCTTCTGTAAATACAGCAAGCGTAACGTATTTTGACGGTTTAGGGGATTATATGGACTATAAATATGTGCCAGATGACAAGAGTCATTCCTCAGTATCTAAAACTTTAGAATATGCTTATAATGATTGGTGTATCTTTCAAATGGCTCAAAAAGTTGGTAACAAAAAGCTAGAAGAACGTTTTAATAATCGTTCAAAATATTACAGCAATGTTTACGATCCTAAAATTGGTTTTATGCGTCCAAAATTATCGAATGGTAAATTCAGAAAAGATTTTGATCCTATGGATACTCATGGTCAGGGCTTCATTGAAGGAAATGCATGGAATTATGGTTTGTATGTTCCACAAAATATAAACGGAATGATAAATATGATGGGAGGTAAAAAACGTTTTAGCCAACATTTGGATTCCCTATTTACTATGAATATTGATGAAAAATACATAGCAAAACATGAAGATATCACTCGAGATGGTATTATAGGAAATTATGTTCATGGTAATGAGCCAGGACATCATATTCCATATCTATACAATTGGACGGGGCATCCAAAAAAAACTCAGGAACGAGTCCGAATGATTATGGATACCATGTACGGCCCTACAGTTGAAGGTTTATGTGGAAATGACGATGCTGGACAGATGAGTGCTTGGTACATATTTAGTAGTCTAGGATTTTATCCAGTAACTCCAGGCTCGTTAAATTATGCCCTTGGAAGTCCTTTAATAAAAGAAGCGGTAATTCACCTTGAAAACGGAAAAGACTTGTCTATTATAGCCAATAATCAAAGTAAAGAAAATATTTATGTTAAGAGCGTCAAGGTAAACGGGATAGTAATAAAAGAAAACTTAATATCACACACTGATATTGAAAATGGAGGAACACTTATATTTGAAATGACCAATAAAAAAAATTAATAAGTACTATGTTTCAATTATACTATCAAGCTTCTTTTCTTATTTTTATTTTAGTAACTATTCTTTGGATTTGGAGTGTTTATTTAAAAGACGTTAGCATTGTAGATATTTTTTGGGGTTTAGGATTTGTAATTCTAAACATTTTTTATGTTTTTAATTCAGGGGATTTAAATTCAAGAAAAATACTGCTAGTAGTCTTGGTAAGTGTCTGGGGACTTCGACTAAGTATATATCTTGCCTACAGAAATATAGGGAAGGGAGAAGATTTTAGATATCAAGAATTTAGAAGAAAATTTGGCCCCAAACGCTATTGGTGGTTTAGTTATTTTCAAGCTTTTTTATTACAAGGCGCTTTGATGATACTTATTTCTAGTACACTGCTTGGAATGAGTTTTTCGTCTCAACCAACAACACTTAGTTCTTTAGATTATATAGGTATCGGTATTTGGCTAATCGGATTTATTTTTGAGGCTGGCGGCGATTACCAATTGATGCGTTTTAAAAAAAACACTAATAATAAAGGCAACGTGTTAACTACGGGGTTTTGGAAATATACCCGCCATCCAAATTATTTTGGAGATGCTGCAGTTTGGTGGTCTTACGCAATTTTTAGTATTTCCGCAGGAGCTTATTGGCAGGTAATTGGCTCCATACTGATGACCTTGCTAATTATTAACATTTCTGGAGTAACATTGCTTGAAAAATCTTTAAAACAAACAAAAACTGCTTATTCTGATTATATCGATAAAACAAGTTCTTTTTTCCCTTGGTTCCAAAAAAAATAATTAAATGGATTTTATAAAGAAAAATATATGGCTCATTCTTTTTGTTTTATGGGGATTACCATTAAGTTATTACAGAAGTAAGTTTCGAAAAATAGTTTATCAAACTGATAGTTGGCTTATCAATATTAAGCCCT
>ENA-UZXC01020051-UZXC01020051.1-metagenome-genome-assembly--contig:-Day-2-25m-contig-20051_pt1 | contig 10830 bp, 6 predicted proteins | sample MGYA00260340_ERZ794900 | MGnify/ENA metagenome assembly ERZ794900 | reverse complement strand
TAATTAAAAAAGAAATCTAAAATGTTTCCTGATTTACTTGATTCTTTTTTATACATTTCTGTATAACCACAGTTTGTGCAACTATTTGTTTCAAATTTTAAGTTTTGAATATTAAACAACTTTGTCCAAAATCCACCTGTTGCGCGTAGCTCTCCTTGTTTAAAATCGTTATGACTACATTTAATACATGGTTGAGTATTATTCATATATTTTATTAAATATGTTAAGTTATATATATCTAAATTACATAAAACATCTTAATATTTCAAGTATGAAACCAGGTGATATATACCAACATTATAAAGGAAAAGAATATAAAATTATAGGGTTAGGTAACCATTCTGAGACATTACAAAAAGTTGTTGTGTACCAAGGCCTGTATACTGACAGTCAATTTGGTAAAAACCCAATTTGGGTAAGACCCTATGAAATGTTTTTAGAAGAAATAATTGTAGAAGATAGAAAAATTAGTAGATTTAAAAAGATGTAAAAATAAAAAAAACATCATAATTTATTTTATGAGGTCAGAGATTTATCTTCTTTATAATTTTCACCTTTGATAGTTAACTGATACAAAGAATGAACAAGATGTAAGTCTTTTGTTGCTACATCAGCTAGTTCCTTTTCTGTTGGTTTTCTATTTTTTATCTTCTAAAAAAAGTAATACTAGCGTAAGGTAAAACTTACTAGCCTTACCTTTACCCATATCAATGATTTCAAATTCTTTCCACCATTTATCTCTATCTGTCAAAAGAATTTCAAGAACAATATCTTTTTGAATTGAAAGATTTTTTTTAATAACATCTAAAAAAATATTAAACGTTGTTTTTATTAAAACAAATAAAATTATAAGCACCAACATAATAGTTGCAGCAACTAAAATATAAGGAACGTTTACAATAAATGTGTCAGCCTGCCAATCACCTCCAAAGTAAATCTCTGTATACTTTGAATAAAAACTTAAAAGGTCAAATGAAACAATCTCATAGAGACTAACAATTTTTTTAACACTATAGCCTAATCCCGAAAGAATTACACTTAGCATTAGATAGACTAGATATAGCAACCCTGTCATTATTGCAAGGACAATTATGACAAAAAAACTAGAAAAAATAAATACCAACATTCTCCATTTTCTATCGCTCATGAGACCCTCCAAACTTGAGTACCTTTTATATATATCATTAAAATGTGATATATGCAATATTTATGTATAAAAAAAAGCCCCACAATGTGGTGCTCTATTAATACAATACTCTCTTACTAAAAATTATACAGAAATAGATTTTCTAATAACCTCTCGGTATTCATCTTTTAATTTTGTAATAAGTACATCAAAAACAGTTTTGTTTGTAGCACTTTTTGGCACAAAAAACACAAAAATATTTAATGTATTGACATTAACAATTTCAGTTTTTACACTATCACCATTAATGTTTTGCATATAGATTTCTTTATCTTTACCTAAAACAACACCGCACTGTTTAAAAGGTTGACAAGTATCTTTACTATACGAATCACTACCTTGATGTGGTGCCTGCACTACCCATGCGAGACCTTTAATATGTTCAATTAACAAATGTAGCTTAACGTTAAAATCACCACCTATTACTTGTTTGTTAATATCAACAAACATAATGTACTGGTACATTCCCAACACCCAAAAATAAAAAGGATCAACCTTTCCACCAGCTTGATGGTACTGCTCAGGTGAAGTTAGTTTGAGTACATACCCATCTTTTAAAGAACTAGTCATTATGACCTCCTTACACTTACTTAGCTCCATGCTAAGTTTCTCAAAAAAAGTCTAGCATATTAGTACTATTTTGTAAAGATAGATCAATAAAAAAAGCCCTAAAATTAAGGGCTACTACGTATCTATCATCCATTGATATGTTATTCTAACACCACTTGAAGTACCTTTATATGGAACTTTATTTTCAAAAAGAACTTTTTCATCTACAAGATCAATTAATACACTAATTGTAAAAACTGATTCAAAAAAGCTAAGATTAAGTGATTTTTGTACATCAGAAGCAAACCAACATTTATTTTTATTTTTACTCATAAATTCATGTACAAGTCCTTTTGTTCTTAGGCGTACACAATTCACATGAGTACCAATAATGTTATATATTAATTTTAATAAAACAATAAATATTACACTATATATAAAAACAATAACTAATGAAACTACTTGAGAAACATTTGATACATAATCAACCAGGTATCCTTTTTTTGCTAAAAAAAGAGCAAATGGTTCACCTGCATCTATTAGTACAAAAGCATATAACCACTTAAACAAATAAGGTACTTGATAGAGCCCATAGACAATACCACCTAATATAGTAATAATAAACAAAACTACTAATAAATTAACTGATTGCATAATCAATCTTATTTGTGCTTCGCTAGATTTTTTCTTTTTCATAATGAACCTCCGATATTTGTAACGTATCAATAAAAAAATAATCTGTCAATAAAAAAGAACCACCAAACGGTGGTTCTTTTTTATTACTAGTGACTAGTTATTACTACTACTCTACTAAATCAATTTGCGCTTCTTTTTCTAACGCTTCAAGTTCAGCTTGTAGTGCAAGTTTTTTTGCTTTCTTTTCTATGTTGATTTGTTCAACCGCTTCAACGGCACTTCCGTCAAACCCAGTTCCAGCAGGTATAAGTCTACCAATAATCACATTTTCTTTAAGACCATCTAACGTATCAACTTTACCAGTAATGGCAGCGTTAATAAGTACTTTTGATGTTTCTTGGAAAGAAGCTGATGAAAGGAAACTTTGTGTTGAAAGTGAAACTCTTGAGATTCCAAGGAATAATTCACGAGTTTTTGATTCTTTCTTTTTAGCTGCTTTTGCCATTTGGTTAGCAACAACAAATTGTGCTCTTTCAACTACTTCACCTGGTAGTAGATCAGTGTCTCCACTATCTTCTACATACACACGACTAAACATTTGTCTTACAATAAGCTCAATATGTTTATCGTTTAGTCTTTGTCCTTGAGAAGCATATACATCTTGAATTTCTTTTAAGATGTAATCTTGAACAGCTTGTCTACTATGAAGTGAAAATAGCTCTTGAAGATCAACACTTCCTTCTGTAAGTTGTTGTCCTTTTGTTACAACATCACCAGTTTTAACCCAAAGTTTAAATCCAATTTGTACAATGTGTTCTTTTACATGTCTTCCTTGGAACTCTAGTACAAGATCTTTTCCATCTTTTTTAATAACTCCGTTGTATTCTGCTTTGATTTCTTCTCCACTTGTACCACGTACAAGTAAAATTTGTCCTTTTTTAACTTTATCTCCAGGAGCAACTTTTACATCATCAGCACGTTTTACTCTGTGACGAATTTCATCAAGTCCATCAAAGTGAATTCTTACAATTTTTTGTCCTCTTCTTCCTTCAAATACTTTTCTACCTGTTGGAGAAGTGATTACTTTACCATCTGCATCTTCGATTTCAATAGTACCATCAACGTTAGCAAGAAGTGCTTTACGTTTAGGATTTCTAGCTTCGAAAAGTTCTTCTACACGAGGAAGCCCTTGTGTAATATCTCCTCCTCCAGCAACTCCCCCAAGATGGAAGGTTCTCATGGTAAGCTGAGTTCCAGGTTCACCAATTGATTGTGCAGCAATAATACCAGCAGCAAGTCCTTTTTTAGCAATTTTGTTGTGAGCAAGATCAAATCCGTAACATTTGATACATAATCCTTTTGGAAGTCTACATTTAAGAACACTTCTTACATGAATATTATCAATTTGTTTTGCATCAATTACACGAGCATTAGCTTCTGTAATTACTTTTCCTTTTTTAACAAGAACTTCTTCACCATCAAGTACCGCTTCTAGTACAAATCTTCCAACTACACGAGCTGATAGTGTTTGTCCTAATTTTTTAGATTCTTCGATAGTAAGAACGTATCCTTCTTTTGCTTTACAATCATCTTCGATAATAACAACATCTTGTGCTACATCTACTAGACGACGAGTTAAGTACCCAGCATTAGCAGTTCTAAGCGCAGTATCAGAAAGCCCTTTACGAGTACCATGACTTGAAATAAAGAACTCAAGTACTCCGAAACCTTCTTTAAAGTTACCTTTAACTGGCAGCTCAATAATATCTCCACTCGGTGAAGCTACTAACCCTTTCATACCAATAACTTGTCCTAATTGTCCCCAACTACCACGGGCACCTGAGTCAATCATGGCAAACACTGATCCATCTTTGTTAATTACTTCTTTATTTTTAGAAACAACTTTTTCTTTTGTATCAGTCCAAATTTCTAATACTTTAGAATGTCTTTCTGAATCTGTTAAGAACCCTTGTTCATATTGTTCTTCAACTTCTTGAACAGCTACATCACCTTTATTAAGCATGTCAGCTTTTTCTTCAATATGTCCAAAGTCAGCCATACAAAGTGAGTATCCTGATTTTGTAGCATATTTAAATCCTAGTCTTTTTAGACGATCAAGTACTAATGCAGTTTCACCTTTTCCGTAAAATTCTAGAAGTAATTGAATGATTTGTCCTAAGTTCTTTTTTGTAATGTTTTTGTTGTAGTACGCTAATCTATCAGGAAGAATTCCATTAAAGAAGATACGACCAATTGATGTTTCAATAATTGGACCTTCACCTTCTTCAAATTTACTTAGATCACTAAAACGTACTTTAATTCTTTCTTGAAGAGTAATTCTTCTACTCTTATATGCAAGTCTAGCATCATCAATGCTACTAAAGAATTTTGAAACTTCTTTAGTATCAGTTGATAGATATCTTGTCATGTAATATACACCAAGAGCAATGTCTTGTTGTGGTGTAGTCACAGGAGTACCAGTAGCAGGTTTCAGAATATTTTTTTCTGCTCCCATAAGGTTTTCAGCTTCCCATCTTGCTTCATCAGTAAGAGGAAGATGTACAGCCATTTGATCTCCATCAAAATCGGCATTAAACGCAGGACATACTAATGGGTGAAGACGAATTGCTTTCCCTTCTACTAGTAATGGTTTAAATGCTTGAATACCAAGTCTATGTAGAGTTGGCGCACGATTTAACATTACACGTCTGTGTTTTGTAAGTTCTTCTAAAATATCCCAAACTTCAGGTGCATTTGACTCAATAAATCTTGAAGCACTACGCACATTATGTGCAAGTTCTTGTTTAATAATTTCAGCCATTACAAATGGTTTGAAAAGCTCAAGTGCCATTCTTTTTGGAAGACCACATTGATCCATATTAAGGTTAGGTCCAACCACAATTACAGAACGTCCTGAGTAATCTACACGTTTACCTAATAGGTTTTGACGGAAACGACCTTGTTTACCTTTTAAGATATCAGCAAGTGAACGTAATCTTCTTCTTTGTCCTGTAGAAGCTTGTACTGTTTTTGCAGCACGCGCATTGTTATCAATAAGAGCATCAACTGCTTCTTGTAACATGCGTTTTTCATTTCTACAAATAACTTCAGGAGCATTAAGATCAACTAATCTCTTAAGACGGTTGTTACGATTAATAACACGACGGTAAAGATCATTAAGATCTGATGTCGCAAAACGTCCACCATCAAGTGCAACCATCGGACGTAAGTCTGGTGGAATAACTGGAATTGCTTTAAGAATCATCCATTCAGGACGAATATTTGTTTTTTCTAAACTTCTTAGAAGTTTGGCACGACGAATAAATCTTTCGCGTTTAGCTCCTTTTGTTTTTTCAATTTCAGCTTCAAGATTTGATGCTGTTTGTCCTAGATCAATTTTTTCTAAAAGACGATTAATCCCTTCAGCTCCAATTTCTGCATCAAATAAATGACCAAATCTATATGATAGTTCTTGGTATCTATTTTCTGATACGATATTTAGCATTGTAAGATCTTTCAGTTCTCCTTCTGCTGACTTAAATTCTTCTTCAAGAGATTCAAGTTTTTCATCTTTTAATTTTGTAAGTTCTTCTAGATCTTGTGCACTAGCACCTTTAGTATTTGCTTGTGAAACTTGTTGTTCAAATTGATTAACAATTTGTTTTTGTTTTCCTTTATACTCTTTTTTAAGTTGTTCATGAACGGCAGTAACACCATCGTGATCAATACGAGTAATAATAAATGAAGCAAAGTAGATAACTTTTTCTAATGCTTGAATAGATAGATCTAAGATAAGACCAATCTTTGAAGGAATAGAACGTAAGAACCAGATATGAGTCACAGGAGCAGCAAGCTCGATGTGTCCCATTCTGTCACGACGAACGATTGAGTGAGTCACCTCAACTCCACATTTGTCACAAGTAATTCCTTTGTATCTAATTTTTTTGTATTTACCACAGTAACATTCCCAATCTTTTGTGGGTCCAAAAATTTCTTCGGCAAATAAACCTTTCTTTTCTGGTTTTTGTGTACGGTAGTTAATTGTTTCTGGTTTTGTAATTTCACCAAATGACCATTGGCGAATTTTTTCAGGAGACGCAACCTTTAGAGAAATTGCATCGAAGTCCACTGAGTGTAATGTTTTACGAATCATATGTAGTTATTATAACGTTGAGGCAAAATTAAGATTGAATTTCTTCTACTTTTCCATCAGTTGCGTTTTTAGCAAGTTCTTTTGCTTCTTCTAAACTAATGTATCCTTCTTCCATCTTTTTAAGTAATTGAACATCAAGTCCAAGTCCTTTTAATTCTTTCATCAATACGTTAAATGATTCTGGAAGATTAACTCTTGTGATTGATTCTCCTTTAATGATGGCTTCATATGCTTTTGAACGCCCAGGAACATCATCAGATTTAATGGTAAGCATTTCTTGTAAACAATGAGCTGCCCCATAGGCTTCAAGAGCCCATACTTCCATCTCTCCAAATCTTTGTCCTCCGTGTTGCGCTTTACCACCAAGAGGTTGTTGTGTAATAAGACTATATGGCCCAATTGAACGTTGATGAAGTTTATCTTCGATCATGTGGTTCAGTTTAAGCATGTAGTTGTACCCTACTGTTGTACGGTAATCAAACGGTTCACCAGTTCTTCCGTCGTACAATTGAGATTGTCCGTCAGAATTAAATCCAGCGCTTTCTAGTTCTTGTTTAATTTGTGTTTCTGTAATACCGTTTAATGTTGGTGTAGCAGCTTTATAACCGTGAGCATTAGCAGCAAGACCAAGATGTGTTTCAAGTAATTGTCCTAAGTTCATACGAGACACAACACCAAGTGGTGAAAGAATAATATCAACTGGAGTTCCATCTTCTAAGAAAGGCATATCTTCTACAGGAACAACACGAGAAATAACCCCTTTGTTTCCATGACGACCAGCCATCTTATCTCCTACTTGAATTTTACGCATGTCAGCAACAGTAACTTGTACTTGTTGAATAACACCCGGTTGTAATTTATCACCATTTTCACTTGAGAAGATTTTTACATCTACTACTTTTCCGTGATCACCATGTTTAAGATAAAGTGAAGAATCTCTAACATCACGAGCTTTGTCTCCAAAGATAGCTCTTAATAATCTTTCTTCTGGTGTTAATTCTGTTTCTCCTTTTGGTGTAATTTTACCTACTAAGATATCTCCAGCATGAACTTCGGCACCAACTCTAATGATACCTTCAGAATCAAGATTTTTTAATTTTTCTTCACTTACGTTAGGAATATCACTTGTTACAAGTTCTGATCCTAATTTTGTTTCTCTGATATCCATGTTGAAGTTATGGATATGTACTGAAGTATAACGATCTTTTTGAACTAGACGTTCTGAAATAATAATCGCATCTTCGTAGTTATAACCATCCCAAGCCATGTATGCAACAAGTACATTTTGACCAAGTGATAATTCTTGATCTTTAATAGAAGGTCCATCACAAAGTGCTTGACCTTTTTTAACTTTTTGACCAATTGATACTACTGGGCGTTGGTTAATACAACTTGAAGCATTTGATCGTACAAATTTATCAAGTTTATATGTAATAACTTTATCTTTTTTAGTTGTAAGTTCAACTTCTCCTGAGTTTAATCCGGTAATTGTACCGTCTTCTTCTGCCATAATCACGTATCCACTGTTTCTTGCAGCAATACTTTCCATTCCTGTTCCAACTAGTGGAGCATCAGGTGAAATACATGGTACAGCTTGTCTTTGCATGTTTGTTCCCATCAACGCACGAGTCGCATCATCATGTTCTAAGAAAGGAATCATGTTTGTAGCAACACTCAAAATTTGATTTGAGGCTACATCCATATATTCTACTTTTTTAGAATCAATAACAGTAGGTTCACCATGTACACGGGCAGGAATACGAGTTCCAACAAAGTGTCCATTTTTATCTACTGGAGTAACAGCACTCGTTGTAATTGTTCTTTCTTCTTCAAATGAGTTTAGGTAAACAATTTCATTTGTTACACGAGGTACAATTTTAATTTCTTTTTTCTTACTATCTTTTTCTAGTGATTTTGCAAGTTTTGCAGTAATTTTATCTCCTGCTTTTACAACACCTTTAATAGTTTCATTAGCAGTTTCTCCTTCTGTAAATCTAGCTTCGTTAGGTACAAGGCTAGCAACTTTTCTATATGGAGTTTCTAAGAAACCAAAGTTGTTCATTTTTGCATATGTTGCAAGATGTCCAACAAGACCAATATTCGGTCCTTCGGGAGTAGCAATAGGACACACACGACCGTAATGGGTAGTATGTACATCACGAACCTCAAACCCAGCACGATCCCTTGAAAGACCACCGGGCCCAAGAGCTGAAATACGACGTTTGTGTTCTAACTCAGCAAGAGGATTTACTTGATCCATGAATTGTGACAATTGTGAACTCATAAAGAATTCTCTAATTGCTCCAATAACAGGACGAGCATTAACTAGTTTGTTAGAAGATAATGAGTCAAGCTCATAAGTACTCATACGATCACGAATGATTCTTTCCATACGAGAAAGCCCAACTCTAAATCTGTTTTGTACTAATTCTCCTACTGATCTTAGACGACGATTTCCAAGATGATCAATATCATCTGGTTCTGATTGAGTCACACTAAGACGAATGATTTCTTTTAATACTGTTACTAACTTGTCAGCAGAAAGAACGCGTCCTTCTTTATTATCAAGTTCTTCATCTGTACATTCAATACCAAATTTAGTATTAAATTTATATAAACCAACTCTACCAAGATCATAACGATCAAAGTTAAAGAACATGGCATGAATCAACCCTTTAGCATTATCTGCAGTTGCAAGATCTCCGGGTCTAATTCTTTTATATACTTCAATTAGTCCTTCATCTTCGTTAGCAGCAATATCTTTTGCAAGAGTAGCTTCAATATAATCAATGTTAGGATGTGTATTTACATCTTCAAAAAGTTTATAAATTTCTTTTTCATCATCAATACCAAATGCTTTTAGTAATGAAGTTGCTGCAACTTTACGTTTACGATCAACTTTTACCCAAATAACATTGTTACTATCAGTTTCAATTTCAATCCAAGCCCCACGATTAGGAATGATTTTTGCTCCGTACTGACGACGACCTCTATTCATTTTAGCTGTAAAAAATGCACCAGGAGAACGAATAAGCTGAGAAACAACTACACGTTCGATACCATTTACAATAAATGTACCTCTACCTGTCATTAATGGAACGTCTCCAAGATAAATTTCTTGAACGTCTTCTGTATTTGTTCTTTTATTTATAAGTTTTGCTTTTACACGAAGCGGTGCTTCAAATGTAATGTTTTTTTCTCTACAAAGTCTTTCATTAAATTTTGGTTCATCAATGAAATAATCTTCGAAGTATAATTCTAAATCACGACCAGTAAAATCTGTTACTGGAGAAAGTTCATCAAAAAGTTCACGAATACCGGTATCAAAAAACCAGTCGTATGATGCTTTTTGTATTTCTACTAAGTTTGGTGCAGGAATAGCACTTTGCAATGGAGTAAAGAATTTTCTGTCTTTACTCTTTAGCTCTTGTCGTTTGTATGTTGGGGACATAACTTGATTAATTAGTAACTAGTAATTAGTAACTAGTAATTAGTAATGGGCACAATATTGCCAACTACAAATTATTAGCTATTAACGACTTTTTTTTAAACTTCTACTTATAATAAGCAGTAATTAATCACTATAAGACACTTCAGATCTTTACTAGTTACTAATTACTAATTACTATTTTTTTAGAACGCAAAACACCGCCTTTTAGGGCGGGGTAATAAAATTTTTATTTGTTAAAACAGTGTGCTGCGTACATGAGGGTGTTTGCTGCGCACGAATTATCTCTTAGCCGGTCGGACACATTGTAATCGGGGGGTGTGCGGAAATTGTTTTAATTAATTTCTCATCAATATATTGATTGAATATTGGGAAAAATTAACTGCTAAACTATACCCTATTACTAGAGGAATGTCAAATAGAACGAGTGGATAGTTTTTTGTCAAATGGGTTTGGAAGTTTTGGAGGTTTAGTAGGTGTAGGAGGTTTGGAAGGTTATGAAAAAACCTTCCTTAATTGGTAATTCTAAATTGGTACCCAGGGCATACTCTCTCGCTACGCGAATTATTTTAAGTATACCCTTGTGGTACACCTTAAAATTAGTAATTTAAAATTCCCCCACCTTCTAAATCTACTAAAAAAGATGTTATTATTTTTTTATTATAGTAGAATAAAAAAACTTAGCATAAACAGATATCATATATGAATACAAAAGGTACAGCTGCAATTATACAAAACTATGATGATACTTTTTTGTTACACCTAAGAGATGGTAAGGCAAACACAATGAAAAATGAGTGGTGCCTAATAGGAGGAACAGTAGAACAAGATGAACTTATTACTGAAGCCTTAGTTAGA
>ENA-UZXC01002896-UZXC01002896.1-metagenome-genome-assembly--contig:-Day-2-25m-contig-2896_pt1 | contig 10837 bp, 4 predicted proteins | sample MGYA00260340_ERZ794900 | MGnify/ENA metagenome assembly ERZ794900 | reverse complement strand
GGTTTGGCCACCAGGGCGCGTTGCCCGTCGGCGGTGACGCCGTAGATCGTGATGTCAGGCTTCTCACTCTTCTTGGTTCTCACCTTAACATCTGGGCGTTTAGACATATCTATCATTGATGGGTTCGGACGGATGGTGTCCTTGTTCTTAGGCGACTTACCGCCATATGTCGGCTTCTCCGATTCAACGTGTAATGTTTTAGCTTCAAAACCTCCTTCTTCAATGTGCGTGTAATTGCGCACACTTTTATATGGCACATCCGCGCTATCTCTTTGAAACAAAGCGTCCGCTAGAACCCCTCGACGCACCGCCTCTTCAAACAGTGAGGCTAGTTCATCAGGGATGTTCACAACGAAAGCCTCCCCGCCGCCTGTTTGGCGCTGGAATCGACGAACCTGAGCAGCCAGCTTTATCATGTCTTGTTTCGTGCTTTTACCCTGCAAATACTCAACAGGCAGACTAATAATACCAGCCACACCACTAATACTTCGGGTGATTAACTGGACCTGATTTTCCGCCTCATCTCGTAGGCTCCAGCCTATAACTGCTAAATCAGATGGACTATTAAAACTCTTACTCAACAGCACATGGTCAATTAATGGGTTGCGACCCACACTGTAGGTCGCATCGGTGGGATCACGATCAAACAAGTTATAATCCCATACACCATCTGCGTCCTTATTTATCACCGAATACTCACTGCCATTAATCACCACATGCCCTTTAAAGCCAGGTATGTTTTTAGCAAAGCCCAGAGTGACCATGGTGTCGGCTCTTGATGGTGTTGGATTACCAGATGGGTGATTGTGAAGTATAAAGTAACCAGTAGCACCAAGGCGCTTCTTCTCGGCATTTATATCTTCAAAGTGTTTCTTTTCATCCCCTCTGGGGAATAACTGTACAGCGCTTGGTAGACGCGAAGTGATGTTATTTTGACCTACAATTTTATTACCCTTCACATAGAAGATACGGAAGGTTTCAAAGTGGGGGTTTCGATAGATTTCAGCTAGATCAGCTAAATCCTTATGGTCGGCTATTTCTTGTCCGATGAGCGTGGTCGCGCCCCTGTCTTGGAAATCGGCGCTGATTCTATTAGCGAGTACGGTGCCGTCTGTTTGCCGGTGCCAAGCGGAAACCATTGCTCTAGCGTCAGTGGCGGCACTAATGTCAGCTTCGGTTTGCTTGTCTGGGTCTTGCTCATATCTAAACTCCAGTTGTCCTGATTCCTGTTCATTATAGCCTGGCTCATCTTCTTTTAGTATCTGCTCAGAAGCATCCGCTTCTGGATCTGCTTGTTGGCTAAACAAATCGTCCTGACCATGGGCCATTGCTACGTCGGCTTCTGCATCACTACCCGTTAATAGGAAGTTATCTAATTCCGCTTCGGCTTGAGCGCGGTCCCTTTGCTCTTTGGCCATAGCTGCCTGCTCAGTGCGGGCAGTCGTTGCCTGCTCTGTGTCGGCTGCTAATGACGCTTCGGTCTGTGTTTCAAGGTTGAACGTGTCTTCGGTTTGTGATTCACTTTCGTTATTAGGCAGCCAATCAAGCAGCGGCGGCAGCGCCAGTGCTCGGTGTTCAGGCGCCTGGCTTACAGGCTCATCAAGGCGGGCCTTCATTTTATCTACTACTTCATCAATCTTTTGCTGCTCGGTTTTTGATTGTTGCTTGCCCGATAAACCAGCGGCCCCCGTTTCAACCCCCTCTCCGTCTTGAATTTCTTTATCAATCGGATTTAGAACCTCAAAAGAGTAATTTCCATATTCACCACCCATATCACTAGACATACCACGTTCGGTGAACAGTTGCACAACTCGATTCCCAAGACCATCTTTTACCTCAACAATGGTTTTACCCTTAGTCTTTCGCAGACCAATTTTATTTAATTCACCAGCTTTGTTGTACCAAGTGGGCTTTGCTTCTTCAAAGGAGAGTCCGGTGTTGTCTACGCCTTTATTAATTACAATTTCGTGAATAGAACTCAGTAAGTTATCCCTATTCTCAGCCTGGCGCTTAATCGCTTCTTGATCCGCCGCCGCCACCTGATTAGTTAAACTTTCCTCATCTGCCGTCTGCTCTATTTCCCGATCACGCTGGATCCGCTGCTCTAATCTTCCTCCACGGTCTTGTTCCTCGGCAATAAATTCAGCGATAACTTCGGAATCGTTCTCTAGCTTTACCTCAGTAGGGCCACCGTTAAAAGTACCTTTAATCTTAAAACCTTCTTCCGCGCCGTGCGCCGCAGCCGTCGGCCACCCACGAACGTCGTCCACCCCCACTTTGCCAGACGCAGCCAACCGGAAAGCGGAGGCAAATGCGCCCCGATCTTCATTGTCTATAGAAGGTATACGGCTATTGTAAGAGGCTAACGCTTTAGTGGCAGGTTCTGCGGCTTGTTCCCACGATAAGGTAGCACCCTGAGTTGTATCGGCGGTTGGCGACGTTTCAGGGCGACCTACAAACTCTTCAAAAGTTATCTTCCCGCTGTTTAACTCTTGAATGCGAGCCGCGTGTTCATTGCCTGATTTAAAAGTGTCTAACTGGGATAGCTCTTCCAACGAGCCATCGGCCATGTTGCGGTAGCCACTACGGATTGCGTCATCCAGCGCTTCTTTATAATTATTGAAAGTAGAATGCCCAATAAAGCCATCTTTAGTAAAGTTGGTCATTCTTACTCTGCTCGGCTCACTAGCATCAGGTGTGAATAAAACAAATAACGAATTGTCATCGTTCGACAGTTGTAAACCCACTAGTTCTTCGCCGTATTTATCTTTGATCTTGTCACGGGTTTCATCGCGGTTTACGCGAACTAACGACCTTTTGACTTGGAGTTTCAGATATGGAACTTCTGTGTTTTCAAGCAGCAATGCCACATCGTCCGTAAAAGCCTCTGTAGCTTTTTTCTGCTCTGGGGTTCCACGTTTAATCAGTTTGTGAACATCGGCAAAGTGCGCTTCACTTATCTCAAGGGCGGCGCCGAGTACACGATCAACGTCAACAGGTCTTAGTTTTTCGACTGAATCTGCGGCGATATTGATGGTGGTTAAAGGGTTAGGATTGTCATCAGATTCGGGAGTAAGGTATTGCGCTGGCGACGACTCATCACCAGCGAGGAACGCTTCAGTTTCAGCTTCAGTGGCGGGACGGAAATCGTCTAGTGAGATGTCGGCTTCGGGGTTGGGTCGAAGCTGTCCAGTAGGATCGCTTCCTCGTTCGCTTCCCGCTTGGCCGTCTGCAATGGTGTTTCTAGGTGTAACACCAGCGCCGTGTAATACTCCCACCTCTTCTGGGACATAGCGCGTTCCATCATCGCTCTTATCAGTGGGGTGAACCCCAAGCTGTCCTGCCACTCGCGGAATTCCTCCGCCCTGTTGAACATCTCGTTCTGATCGTAACCCTCCCACCCTGGAGGCTTGATTTCCTGCGTCATTGCTATCTCCTAATTCGATACCTCCCATAGCCATCTGGAGCTGTAGGACAGCATTAGATTCTTTGGGGTAGTCTTTTAGGATAGAGTCAATATCGCTTTCTGGCAAGCCAATAGCGCGGGCTTCGCCTATCGCGGAGTTAAGGCTTTGATCGGCGGGGGCGCTTTGGGCAATGGCTGGCGCTTGAGTCTGCGGTGCTTCTTCGCCACTTCGGGCAGTGTGCGCTTCGATTAAATCAGCCTCACGGCGTTGCATTGCGTTTTCTACACCCTCTTGAGCAACGACGTTTTCGCCAGATAATGATCGTTGTACTAGATCGACAAACTCACTCTCAGTAGAGTCTGGGCTGATGTACCCGTATTGGGATAGCGTCTCACGCATTTCATCCATGGAAGCGCCTTGCTCCTTCGCTCTGAAAGGAACACGAATACCACCACGGCGCATCCCAAAATGAGATGGGTCTACGCCGTGCTTTTCAGCCTCAGACCGGTTGATACCGCCAAGTTTAGCAACGGCTGTTAGGAGTTCATCCTTGGCAGGATCTACTTGCGCTCGTTTCTTTGCAGCCTCTGAACGTGACAATGGTTCTTTTTTAACTGGGGCGGCTACTTGTTCAGGTGCTAACTCCGTAGGTTCAGGTGCTAATGACGGGCTAAAATCAGTAACTTCAGGTGAAACAATTGTCTGATTACCAAGCGGAGCTGGTGCCTTGAAATTGATAACTGGAGGTAGTTGTTCAGATTCTTCAGAATCTGCAACGACGACTGGGGGGAGTTGTTCGGCTTCTTCAGGATCCGCAACGATAACTGGGGGCTGCGGCAATAAATCTGTTGAAGCGGGGGTTGATGTAGTCGGCTCGGCCTCTAAGGTAGCTAGTACCCTTGATAAATCGTCGTCAAGCGCTGCGCGTTGCGCATTGATTTCAACTTCAACTTCAGCAATATCCGGCGCTCCACTGGTAGGGAGATCGGGGGTCTTGCTCGGCGCTGTATCTTCTTTATGTACTACCGTGCCTTCATCTGTTATGGCGATTGACTTGGCATCTGAGGGGGGCGAAGTGGGCGTGTCACTGCTGCTCCCACCGGCGCCATTGTTGTATTGTGTGCCAAAGTCGCTGATAGCACCCTGAAGCTTCTGTGCCGCTGCAACGTCTGCGGCTGTACTGACTGTTGCAGTAGGCGCACTCATGCCCATTGAAATGAACGTAGTGTCGATGAGGCGGTCTATTATCTCTTTAGATGTATACTCGGCCCCTTGGCTTGCAGTGGCGGTCATCATCGCGCCTTCTTGTACGTTTTCTGTTACTACTTCAACGCCAACTTTCTTTGCGATGGTTTTAGCGACCTCTTTGGCCGCATCGTAGAATTTTGAACTGACAAGGCGTTTAATGATCTCTTCACCACTTAAAGCAGCTAGATCGCCTTTCGGAATAACTTTGCCAGCGCCAAATTTATCAAGGATACCTATCAACAAACCAACTGCGGCGGCTTTGTTGTTGCTCACCTCAACCTCTTTATCTTCCATCTCCAAGGCAGTCTCGCCAGCGCCTAAAACCCCAGAGCCAACCAGTGTCGTGCCGCCGATTGTCGCAGGGATCCACACAGGCGCACTAAAGGCGACAGCGATTGCGGCAGCGGCGGTGCCTACTAGTGCCGTTCCAGATGCGACTGAGTTTTCAAGAATTGCCTCCCCTACATACCCAAGAGACGCTTCAAAGCCTTGATCATTAAACGTGTCCAGGAGACTACCCTTGACGTACTTTGATTTGTAACCCCCTTGCTTGATGTCTTCTTTTTGGGCGGCAACACGCTCTTTGGCCCAGTGGGCCATCGGCTCAGAGCCAGCCATTTCGGAAAGCACCTGGGCGCCTCGGAAAAACATTTCCTGCGCTCGGTCAGTCGAATAGCCTAACGCGCTATCAGGATCAACAATGTCATTATCGGTCTGTTCTTGGGCAACAACGTTGGTTTCTGCTTCAACAGGCGCAGCGTTGTTCGGGATTAGATGGGCGAACAAATTATTGGCCGAGCTGCTAGAAGATTGATAAGCGCCACTACCAGTATTGAAGTCGTCGTCAGTGTCGTCGTTGTCAGGGATTAGATGGGCGAACAGGTTATCAGTCATGCTGTTACCTTTTATTAAGGGCCAGAAACGAAAAAGCCCGACACTTGGTCGGGCTTACTTTTGGTGGGTTTGTTTTTTATTTAGATTTAGGGCGCACTAGGCGGGAGTCCAGTCCTTGAGATACTAAAATCTTCACTACCTCTCTAAAGTCTGCACCTTTATCAATCGCGTCTTGGGCTTCTTGTATCGTTCTTTGCTCACGCTTAACGGCGTTCTCCTTCGCCCACTGCGCTCTGATGCTACGTTCAGAACCGCCAAATTGATTTTGATCACTCTTCATAGGAGAGGCTTCATCTTCGTAGCGCTTATTCGCCATAGCAATGTCCTCCGCGCTCACTTGCGCTTTGCTAGGGTCATATGGGCGATAGAATACGCTTTGTACTATTGCGGAAGGGTCTTGTTTTTGATCCCCTTTACGCCATTCAGCCATTGCGTCTGCTACCCAGCGTGATGCCAGGGCGGCGTCTTCTTCAGAAGCGTCTTTTGGGTCGCCATACTGATCCGTCGTGACGCCTGTGTGGATCCATGCTTGTTTGGTAAAATATGTTTGAGCATCCTTGGGGGTAAAGTCGGGCTTGCTATCACTGTCGCCCACTTCGCCAACAGTTACCCAGTTTTTGCCATCCATATAACCAGTAACGTTTTTGCCTTTTAGCTTAATGCTTTGAAGAGTAATGGATCCTTTTGAAGCCGATGGTGCTTTAGTCCCACCCTCCATGTTGAACGTTCCATCTTCCTGCCTGATGGCTTTATACTCCAAACCTGTAGTAGGGTCGTAGAACGTATGCACATCCCCTACCTTGCCCGCACGAACCCTCTCCATAGCTGCGGCGTTGTTAGCGGTAAGTTGGGCTTGCTGCGTTTCGGCAAGCTGCTTGGCGGCTTCCGCATTATCCCTCGTCCTTTGCGCTGCCGCCTCTTTGGCAACTTTTGCTGCTTGCGCTGCCGCCTCCGCATCAGTCTTCGCTTTTTGCGCTGCTGTGGCACTATTAATGGCGGCTTCAAGTTCTGTCTGGGCTTGCTGTAGCTCTGCAAGATTAGCATTATCGCCAAGTTTTAGCTTCGCCTGTAGTTCCTGTCGGGCCTTCTCTATCGCCGCTGCACCTTGTTGGGAGAGCGATGTAGATTGTTGATTCAGTGACGCATCTAGGAGTGACTGTGCCTTATCTATATCCGCTTGTTGAGCTAAAAGACTGGATTTATCTCCCGCACTGGCCTTATTTACATCCTTGGTTACTAAGCCTTGCGCTTGTAACTCTTTTATATTGTTCGCACTTTGGTGATCCGCCAGTAACAAGGCGTCTTGTTGGTTGATAACTTGTTGTGCCGCGTTATCTTCTTTAATCTGTTGTTGTAATGCCATCGCTCGTTTCTGTTTAGCTTCTTCACGAAGACGGTCGCCTATGCCCTTGGCGGCATTACCCGCTCCACCTAATAATCCTGCACCTAATAATCCTGCAAAGCTCATGCTACCGCCTCCTGTGATTGTGGTTGGCCTGTAGGCTGCTGCTCGCTTTCCTGCTGGAGTGTTCTTAGTTGCTTCATCAGCGCAGCGTAAGACTGACGATCCTTTTGACTCAGTGCTTCGTCCTGAAGCTCTTCATCTGCCCTGCCAATTGCAGCGAAGAACGATTCTTCAACCATGCGGGGGTCGTTGTCCATCACGCCTGCTTTAATTGCAAGCTCGCCTAGCGCTTTTGATAGCTCAACCATGGCCATTAGCATCATGCCTGGCTCCACGCGCTTGCCCGCCATCTTCAAGCTATTGATCGACATCACCATGATTCGCGCTAAGATGGTTGCCGACTGCTCTTGACCACCAGTGCGAAGTGTTTCAACAATTGACTCTGAGGAATCGTATAAAAGATTCAGCATCTGGCCAGAGATCACTTTGTAGACCTCGGTAGTGTCTGCGTTATCAGACTCACCTTGTTGTTCTGCTTGAACAAGCCCTTTCTGCCCAGCTTGTTGTGTGTTTTCTATTGGCATGTGATGCTCCTAAAACTTGTAATTGTTGAACAGTGTTAAATAACTGTCCAAGTTGGAGTATTGAACTGCATTCTTATCCTCATCCGCGACAGGCGCTGGAGAATCCCCTGAGTCAGTACCCCCTGTACTTCCACCCCCGTTGTTATCCGCGACACCTTGATTGGCACCCGAATTTTCATCATTACGGGCAACGGTCGCCGCCGTCTTATTGGCGTACTCTAGCTTTTCTTCTAGTGTCATATCATCGTTGTACATAAACTGGTTAAGCAGCCCAAAGCCAGGGATCAGCGCTCCAAAGACCCCTGCGAGAATCTTATCCGACAGCTCTGGGTTTTCCTTGCTCTTAAAGATCGCTTGCGCCTCTGGTGACATGTTGTCCCAATATGTCTGAGCGGTCTGTAGATTCTCAAATCCTAAGTTATTTGAGAACTTCATAATATCAATATACTTGGAGCTTAATTCGTCAACGGGAACACCGTTAACTATTTCTTGTCCAGTGGGGGCGCCCTCACTAGTCGGGGGGTAAGCATCAGCTTCCGCTTTAACATCCGCCTGATTAGCATCGGATTGAGTAGCGTATTCGTTACCGAACGCATCGTAATATTTCTCTGCCGCAGGGGCGGCATTAACCGTTCCTTGCCCACTATCAATGCCGCCAGATGCCTCCTTATCAGCTTGGTCAATAGCGCTACCAACAAGGCCATTGCCAGCGTCCCACTTGTCCCAAGGTTGGACATCGTCTAACCCAGAAAGACCGTTTTCCAATACACTCTGAGATTCACCGTAGCTAATAGCCGAATCGCTAGGCAGTTGAGTGTCCTTCATTTTTTGAATACGCTCTTCAACAGTTAGCTCCGGCGCTTGTTCTTCTTCTTCGGCCATAACTGTGCTAACAAGCCCCGTCCCAGCTTTCACAGTAGCGTAATCGTCCGTAGACCCATCACGAATGTTAGACGCCGCAGTTTCCGCTTTAACGTCCGCCTGATCAGCATCAGCTTGAGTAGCGTATTCGTTACCAAATGCATCGTAGTATTTCTTCGATGCGACGGGTTCATATACTGCCTTTGGCGTTACATCACTTAACCTATCCCAAAATGAACGCCCACCATACGGGCTGCGTGATTCAGGGGTTGACTGTGTTGACGAACCCCCTCCCTCTTTGCGCACAAACATAGGCCCGTTTGGAACAGACGTACTACTAAGGTTTCGCCTGGTTAATAGTTTATCTGCCGCTGCCTTGTCCGCTGCTGCCTTATCTGCCGCTGCCTTATCTGCCGCTGCCTTATCTGCCGCTGCCTTATCTGCCGCTGCCTTGTCCGCTGCTAATTTATCTGCTGCTGCCTTGTCCGCTGCTAATTTATCTGCTGCGGCTTTAGCATCAGCTTCCGCTTTGATGTCGGCCTGAGTAGCAGCCCCTTTGGTGGTATATTCATTGCCGAACGCATCGTAGTATTTCTCTGCCGCTGCCTTGTCCGCTGCTGCCTTATCTGCCGCTGCCTTGTCCGCTGCTGCCTTATCCGCTGCTGCTTTCGCTGCTTTCGCTGCCTTATCCGCCGCTGCTTTCGCTGCCTTATCCGCCGCTAATTTATCTGCTGCGGCTTTAGCATCAGCTTCCGCTTTAGCATCCGCCTTATTAGCCGCTGCTTTAGTGGTATATTCATTGCCGAACGCATCGTAGTATTTCTTTGCGGGAGTGTTATTCTTAGTACCAACAGCATTACCGCTTCCGCTTACAACAGCACTGCCGTCGCTACTTACCAAGCCTTTGCTTGATACATTCGCAGAACTGTAGTCTTTATTGCTAGTAGTGGAGGCGTGACCGCTATACGCGCTACCCGTAGTCTTGGCGGCTTCCTTTTGCTCTGCTGCAATCTCAGATTGGGACGCCCCAGAAGCTACTCGGTCAGCCCAATATTTTTGGTTATATGCCATGTATTACCCCTTTCCTCACCTAGCTTGTGAAAGTAGACCGTTAGTTAGTAAACCACCGTTCGCGGTAAGGCCACCAGTATAGTTATTGACACCTGCGTAGTTCACACGCCGACGGTCATCTTCACGCCGCTCTCGCAGCGCAGCTATCTCAAGATCAGATTCACGTTTTTCTGCGGCGGCTTGATACTGCAACATACCTACTGCTGCGCCGCTAATAAAATCAGCGGCTGTCTCATTTTCATTTAACCACTTGAACGCGTCGCCAATTACGTCACCTAAATCGCTCCAAAAACTACTCATAATCCTCTCCTTTTGGTATTATGCGCTATCGATACGTTGTCAGAAGGCAAAGTCGCCCAATCTTGCTCCCAAGTAGCCGCCGATCCATACATGCCCTTCTGAGCGTCTATGTGGGCGGTTAGAAGTAAGGCTTGGTCAGACAGCATACTGGCCTTATCCTCGGCACTTATACCCTCCTTCATCTGGATCTCACCTACCGTGATTTGTGTTTGACGCACTAATTCACTAACTGATTGGAGGTACGCGCCTTGAGTGTTCGCGTAGACTTCGGCGCTGATTCTGCCCATCTGCAAGTCACCATCCAGCTCCTTCATATCTAAATCGTTGTCATGGCCTAAGCTGACAAGCTGCTTTTGTAGATCATTCTGCATGGTCATATTAGCTTGGGCGTATTCTTGTGCAGTTGCCGCACTAGCCACTGCGTTCTTATGATTTTCGTTTATTGCTGTAAGCTGTTGCTCTCTGGCTAACACAGCTTCAGAAGCCGAGAACTCTTGCTGCCCTTCCTGTAGCGCAGTCTGTTGCGCTCTACCCAGTGCGGCCTCAGTAGAGGCGAAGCCTTGTTGCCCTTCCTGTAACGCTGTCTGTTGCGCTCTGCCCAGTGCGGACTCAGTAGAGGCGAACTCTTGCTGCCCTTCCTGTAGCGCAGTCTGTTGCTCTCTGCCCAGCTCGGATTGCGCAGCACTAAACTCTCGGCCAAGTTTTGACTGCTCCGCCCCATACTCTTGTTCAGAGGTCTGTAGCGCAGTCTGTTGCTCTCTGCCCAGTGCGGATTGCGCAGCCCCATACTCTTGCTCAGACGCTAGTAGTCCTAGCTGTTGCTCTCTGCCCAGTGCAGATTCACTAGAGGCGAACTCTTGCTGCCCTTCCTGTAACGCAGTCTGTTGCTCTCTGCCCAACTGGGATTGCGCAGCCCCATACTCTTGCTCGGACGCTAGTAGCCCTAGCTGTTGCTCTCTGCCCAGTGCGGATTCACTAGAGGCGAAGCCTTGTTGCCCTTCCTGTAGCGCAGTCTGTTGCTCTCTACCCAACTGGGATTGCGCAGCCCCATACTCTTGCTCGGACGC
>ENA-UZXC01005829-UZXC01005829.1-metagenome-genome-assembly--contig:-Day-2-25m-contig-5829_pt1 | contig 10840 bp, 7 predicted proteins | sample MGYA00260340_ERZ794900 | MGnify/ENA metagenome assembly ERZ794900 | reverse complement strand
GTATTATATGCTGGATTACTATTAATAATGTTTATGAAAGGGACTAGATTTAGTTTTTTAAGAAAAAGTTTGCAAAAAATAAGAAATAAGAAAACGACTTTAACCGCTATTGCATTAATTCTTTTTTCAAGCTTTTCCTTTTCTCAACAACATAAACATCAAATAACAGAGAAACAAGTTGATTCAGCTTTAACTGCGAATACAATTGATGTTAATCATGCCGAAAAATATTCAAAATTAATAATTCAGGATGCTGGAGGTAGAATGAAACCAATTCACACTTTTGCATCAGAGTTATTGCGAAAAGTTAGTAAGGATGATAATTTCAGAGGAATGAATGCCACTCAAGTTTATTTGTCTATTCAGCAAAATCCAAGAATATGGTTTCAGGTTCCAATTCTTTATATCGAAAAAGGAAACACAAAGCTGCGTGATATTATAGAAATTCCTCACACTAAAAAATACGCAAAACTTTCAGATTTTTTTGATACAAAAGGTTCATATAAAATTTTAGAAATTCAACAAAAAGCTCATAAAAGCAATATTAAAAGTAAGTTTGAAAAAGATGTAATTAATGTTGACCGAAGAGTAAATTTATTGTACTCTGCATTAATGGGAGATATTTTAAGAATATTTCCATTACCCAACGACCCTGCTAATAAATGGGTTTCACATAAAGAATTACATATAGCCAATTTTAGCGGAAAAGATTCGGTTTTTGTAAAGCAGATACTTCCCGTTTATACTCAAACTCTCTCAAGTTCTATAGCTAAAAACGATTATAAACAAGCTGATGAACTTTTAGATGGAATTATTAATTTTCAAAAGAAGTTTGGTGCTGCTATATATCCTTCAGAAAATAAAATTGATTTAGAAATAGCCTATAATAAATACGATGTATTCAAAAAATTATTTAGCTACTATATGTACATTGGTACATTAATGTTCTTATTTGTAATTTTTCAAATATTTAAAAATAACAAAACAATTAACTTCTTAATCAAGGCAAGTATTGCCATTATAATTGCATTGTTTTTAATACACACAGGCGGTTTAATTGCTCGCTGGATTGTTAGTGGACATGCCCCTTGGAGTAATGCTTATGAAAGTATGATTTATGTAGGATGGGCAACTATGTTATTTGGATTAATTTTTGGAAGAAAGTCTTCAATGACTATTGCTGCAACAGCATTTTTGACAGCTTTTATTTTAATGGTGGCTCATTGGAACTGGATGGATCCTGAAATTGCAAACTTAGTTCCGGTATTAAATTCGTATTGGTTAATGATTCATGTTGCCGTAATTGTAGCCAGTTATGGACCATTTGCATTGGGAATGATTTTAGGATTGATATCACTATTATTAATGATATTAACTACAAAAAAGAACAAAACAAAAATTGGTTTAATGATAAAGGAATTGACTATTATTAATGAAATGTCATTGACCGTTGGGTTGGTATTGTTAACTATTGGAAACTTTTTAGGCGGACAATGGGCAAATGAAAGTTGGGGACGCTATTGGGGATGGGATCCAAAAGAAACCTGGGCATTAATTAGTATCATGATTTATGCTTTTGTTTTACACCTACGTTTAGTTCCTGGCTTAAGAGGCAGATTTGTGTTCAATTTATTTTCAATTGCTGCTTTTGCTTCTATTTTAATGACTTATTTTGGAGTGAATTTCTATTTATCAGGTTTACACTCATACGCAAGTGGTGATAAAGTAATTACGCCTAACTTTGTTTATTATTCAATAGGTATTGTAACTTTAATAGCTGTTTTTGCTTTTATTAAATTCAAAAAACACTATAAAAAATAATTGATAGCTTTTAAAAAAATGTAACTTTGCGTTTCATTAAAAATTAAAAATAATGTTCAATAAGTATATAAAATTAGTTTTAGCAGGAGGAATTATAGTTTGGTCGGTTTTTCAATTTATTGAAGGGAATATTATGAATGGAATTTCACTAGTACTTTTAGCTGGAATTTTTGTTTTATTTTATTTCAAAAATGAATTTATTTTACTTGCTTTTTGGCAATTGCGTAAACAAAATTTTGCAGGGGCAAGTAAATGGTTATCATACATAAAAACCCCAAGTGCCGCATTGGTGCGAAAACAAGAAGGATATTATAATTTTTTACAAGGAATTATGATTTCTCAACAAAATCTAACACAAGCCGAAAAGTTTTTCAAAAAAGCACTTAAACTAGGTTTAAATATGAAACATGATGAAGCTATGGCTAAATTGCAATTAGGTGGAATTGCAATGTCTAAAAGACGTAAACGCGAGGCTACTATGTTAATTAATGAGGCAAAAAAACTAGATTCACAGGGTGTTTTAACTGATCAGATAAAAATGATGAAACAACAATTAAAGAAAATTTAAGCTTCAAAAAAAAAGCAAAAAAAAGCGCAACATAAGTTGCACTTTTTTTGCTTTAAAACTTGCTATTCGAAAACAATTGATTCTAAATCTTTAGTATATTGAATTAGTACTACAGCATCATTTTCAGTTGCTCCAAATAACTTTTTTTTATAATTGAATATTGATGATAATCTAGTTGACACACCTGCTTCCAGACCTTCTTCTAAGGTTTCAGCACTTGCCATTCTTATTAAAACGTCATATGTAACATCAAAACCTCTTATAGCGTATTTAGATGGAATCGCATGATTTATATTTTGATATTTTTCATAAAACCTTTTCACCAAATCACTATCCATTCCAATATAATCTGACGTTGGAAAAGTGAAATTTAAACTTCCCAATAAATTATTATCGATTTTATCAAAATTTTTTCCTTTATTAAAAGTAAATAATCGCACATCAAATTCTTCTGATTCATAACTTTTTAAACCATTAATTGCTGAAGCTGTAGTTTCATTTTCATCTGATATTAACAAAATCCAATTGTTTGAAGTTAAACTTAATTTCTCAATTAGTACTTCATAACTAATTACCAAATTTTGCATTTCATCCTCAGATGGTAAAGGTTTAATTACAGTAATATTTTGAATTGAATCAAAAGATTTTAATTGATTTACAATTTTCCACAATTTTGATTGTGTTTTATTTTTATCATCATTAATTACAACAATGTTCTCACCTTTATAATTATTTTTTAAATAATCCATTAATTTATGATCGAACACATCAGTATCAGTTGCTGATTTTACAATATTTTTTGCTCCATCATTTGCTTGCTTTTTTGAAAATATAGGAGCAATGATAGGGGTGTTAATTTTTTTTGATAAAAAAACTGCTTTATCATAAAACAAAGGTCCAACTACAACATCAACTTCATCAAAATTATTTCTATGCACGAGATATTGTATTTTTTCAAAAGAATTTTCAGTATCATAATAATTAACACGAACATTTACTCCTTTTGATTTTACAGAATCAATAGCCATTTGAATTCCTAAATGAAAATCGGTAGTAATATTTAACAATGAATTTGATTTTTCAAAATTCATAACAGCCACAGAATCTTTCATTTTATTCAATTGATATGGTAGCATTACTGCTACATTAAGTTGTTTACCAAAATGAATATTTTCAATGAATTTTTGTTGAGGTTTAATACCTCCTAAAGAATCAGTTGATTCAAAATCTTCTGCCAACATTTTAATTTTTAAAACCATTCCCAATTTCAACCCTTGAACCAAATCTGGGTTTAATTTTAAAAGTTCTTCAACTGAAATATTATATCTTTTTATTAAACTGTAAACTGTATCGTCCTTATCAACTCTATGTAACTGATATTTGGAACTATCCAACACACTTTTTTCAGGTTTTGGAATAGTTAATTTCATCCCAATTTTTAAACCTTCTTCTAAAACAGGGTTTGCTTTTTTAAGATTTTCAATAGTAATTCCATATTTTTTTGAAATGCCAAATAAAGTTTCCTTTGGCTTCACTAAATGAGTAAAATTTTCAGATTTATCAAAATCAGGTTTTCCAAAATTTAAATTAGGAACAATAATTACAGTATTCGGTTTTAATTTTCTACCAACATCAGGATTCAATCTTTTTAAATCTCGTTTAGATAAATTATACTGTTTGGCAATACTCTTATAAGTTTCTCCTTTTTGGACAGTATAAGAAACATATTTTTTTTGCTGTGCAAAACCAATAAAACTTATTAAAAAAACAATAATTACTATTCTTAATTTACTCATATACAATAACTATTTTACAAAATATTTATTCCCACTCAATGGTAGCTGGTGGTTTTGAGCTAATGTCGTACACTACTCTATTAACCCCTTTTACATTATTTATTATTTTATTTGAAGTCTTTTGTAAAAATTCATATGGTAAATTTACCCAATCAGCAGTCATACCATCTGTAGACTCTACGGCTCTTAAAACTACAGCTTTTTCATACGTGCGTTCATCTCCCATTACTCCAACCGAATTTACCGGTAGCAACATTGCTCCAGCTTGCCAAACTCCATCATATAAACCATCTTCTTTTAGACCTTGTACAAAAATATGATCAACTTCTTGTAACATTCTCACCTTTTCAGGTGTAATATCACCTAAAATTCTAATTCCTAATCCTGGTCCAGGAAATGGGTGACGTCCCAATAATTCTTCATCAATACCCATTGAACGCCCCACTCTTCTTACTTCATCTTTAAACAATGTGTTTAAAGGTTCTACTATTTTTAATTTCATAAAATCGGGCAAACCACCAACATTATGATGTGATTTGATAGTTGCCGAAGGACCTCCAGTTGCCGAAACAGACTCAATAACATCTGGATAAATAGTTCCTTGTGCCAACCAACTTACATCTTGAATTAAATGCGCTTCATCATCAAAAACTTCTATAAAAACACGACCAATAATTTTACGTTTTCCTTCCGGATCTGATTCTCCTTCTAATTCTTTCAAAAAACGTGCCGAAGCATCGACACCTTTTACATTTAATCCCATATGCTTGTATTGATCCAATACATTTTCAAATTCATTTTTACGTAACAACCCGTTATTCACAAAAATGCAATATAAATTTTTGCCAATTGCCTTTGAAATTAACGTCGCCGCCACAGTTGAATCAACTCCTCCTGACAATCCCAAAACAACTTTGTCATTTCCTAATTTTTCCTTTAAATCTCTAACGGTAGTTTCAACAAAAGAATCAGGTGTCCAGGTTTGTTTTAATCCTGCTATACCAACTAAGAAATTCTTTAAAATGGTTAAGCCATCTTTTGAATGATACACTTCAGGGTGAAATTGAATTCCAAAGGTATTTTCATTTTTTATTCTGAATGCAGCATTTTTTACATCGTGCGTACTTGCTATAAGTTCATAATTTTCAGGCAGATCCAAAATAGTATCACTATGACTCATCCAAACCTGACTTCCAGTTGAAACTCCTTTAAAGAAGTCTACTCCTTCTTTTATAAATGAAAGGTTTGCTCTACCGTATTCACGAGTATTTGAAGCACCTACTTCACCTCCAAAATTATGAGCTAAATATTGTGCTCCAAAACAAACGCCTAACATTGGTAATTTACCTTTAATTTCTGATAAATCAGGATGTGGTGCATCTTCTGCTCTAACAGAAAAAGGACTTCCTGAAAGAATTACCGCCTTGTAATCGTTAATCTTAAAAGTTTTACTATTGTACGGGAAAATCTCACAAAATATATTTAATTCTCTAACCCTTCGAGCAATCAACTGTGTGTATTGCGAACCGAAATCTAAAATAAGTACCTGATGTTGCATCCGCAAAAATAATATTTAAATAATTATACACTAAAGCTTTGAGATTTTTTTTCTTTTTTTTTATGAAAAATATACATTTTTTTGACACACATAAATCCAATTTAAAGCCTTTTTTACAAATTTCTTTATTTTAACTAAAATTAAAACTGCCAGTTTTAGTTTTAAAGCTTAATTTAAGCGTTTTAAGGCATTTTTATGAAATTAATAATTTGTTAATAACTTCATTTTAAGGTGGTTTTTCAAACTCTAAATTACCTTTTTGAATTATTATATTTGTATTTTAACAATAACTAATATTTTATGAGCGAAGAAGCTAAAAAACATAATTATTCAGCCGATAGCATTCAGGCATTGGAAGGAATGGAGCATGTACGTATGCGACCATCTATGTATATTGGTGATGTAGGCGTTAGAGGATTACATCATTTAGTGTATGAAGTTGTAGATAATTCAATTGATGAAGCAATGGCAGGTCATTGTGATACAATTGACGTTATTATTAATGAAAACAATTCAATCTCTGTAAAAGATAACGGCCGTGGAATTCCTGTTGGAATTCATAAAAAAGAAGGTGTTTCAGCTTTAGAGGTTGTAATGACTAAAATTGGTGCTGGAGGTAAATTTGATAAAGATTCCTATAAAGTATCTGGTGGTCTACACGGTGTTGGTGTATCGTGTGTGAATGCACTTTCAGACCATTTAAGAGCTACTGTATATAAAGATGGTAAAATTTGGGAACAAGAATATGAAAGAGGAAAAGCTATGTACCCTGCAAAACCAATTGGTGAAACTACCGAGAAAGGTACATTGGTTACATTTACACCTGATAAATCTATCTTCAATATAACTACAGAGTATAACTACGAAACTTTGGCAACTCGTTTGCGCGAGTTAGCTTATTTGAATAAAGGTTTAAATATTACTTTAACTGACAAAAGAGAAGTTAATGATGAAGGTGAACATCCTTTAGAAAAATTTTATAGCGATGAAGGATTACCTGAGTTTGTAAGATACCTAGATGCAACTCGCGAGCAATTAACTGCCGGTGTAATTGCAATGGAAGGTGAAAAAAATGGAATTCCAGTAGAAGTTGCCATGGTTTATAACACATCTTATACTGAAAATTTACATTCCTATGTAAACAATATTAATACACACGAAGGTGGTACACATTTATCTGGTTTTAGAAGAGGTTTAACTGGTACACTTAAAAAGTATGCTGAATCTACAGGCATGTTAGATAAGCTTAAATTTGACATTGCCGGAGATGACTTTAGAGAAGGACTTACCGCTATTGTATCAGTAAAAGTTGCCGAACCTCAGTTTGAGGGACAAACTAAAACTAAATTAGGAAATAGGGAAGTAACGTCAGCTGTTAGTCAGGCAGTTTCTGAAATGTTACAAAATTATTTGGAAGAAAATCCAAACGATGCAAAAACCATTGTTCAAAAAGTTGTGTTAGCTGCTCAGGCACGTCATGCCGCGCGTAAAGCACGTGAAATGGTACAACGCAAAACAGTGATGTCAATTGGCGGTTTACCTGGTAAATTAAGTGACTGTTCTGAAACCGATCCAGAAAAATGTGAAATTTTCTTAGTTGAGGGAGATTCTGCAGGGGGTACAGCTAAACAAGGAAGAGATCGTAATTTTCAGGCAATTTTACCATTAAGAGGTAAAATATTAAATGTTGAAAAAGCAATGCAACACAAAGTTTTTGAAAATGAAGAAATCAAAAACATGTTTACAGCTTTAGGAGTTTCCATTGGTACTGAAGAAGATCCAAGGGCACTGAATTTATCGAAACTTCGTTACAATAAAATTGTTATTATGTGTGATGCCGATGTTGATGGTAGTCACATTGCCACTTTAATTCTTACATTCTTTTTTAGATACATGAAAGAATTAATTGAAAACGGACATATTTTTATTGCAACACCTCCTCTATATTTAGTAAAAAAAGGTCAAAAAAGAGAATACGCTTGGAATGATGACCAACGTGATTTAATTGCACATAACTTAGGTGGTGGTGTTAATATTCAACGTTACAAAGGTCTTGGTGAAATGAATGCTGAACAATTATGGGATACAACTATGAATCCTGAGTTTAGAACTTTGCGCCAAGTTACCATTGATAATTTAACAGAAGCTGACAGAGTATTCTCAATGCTAATGGGTGATGAAGTTCCTCCACGTAGAGAATTCATTGAAAAAAATGCCAAATATGCAAATATTGACGCATAGGTTTTTAACCATTGTGACGTCATAAAAAAAGTGCTGTTTAAACAGCACTTTTTTTATTATTACATTGTCTCGTCCTGAAATAGCGTTACACAAAAAAACAGTGTAATGAAGACAAATTATAAAAAACGGACACAAAAAGATTACTCATTAAGTTTAAAACTACATCTAGTACAAGCTATTGAGCAAGGGGAGCTCACTACTACCCAAGCACAGCGTCAGTATGGTATTCAATCAAGAAGTACTGTTGTAAATTGGCTCAGAAAATATGGTAACTTTGATTGGGAGAATCAAACACCATCAAATATGCCAAAAACACCTGAACAAAAGCTATTAGAACTGGAACAAGAAGTTCGTTTGTTAAAAAAACAAAAAGCCTTTTTAGAAAAGCAATTAACACAAACTGACAGGAAAGCTATCATGTTTGATATGATGATTGACTTAGCAGAGAAAGAATATAATATTCCTATCAGAAAAAACTCCAAACCCGAGTAATCGATTTATCAAAAGTACAATACGGTCAAAGTATTAGTGCTTCCTGTGCATTACTTGGGGTAAGCAGACAGGTTTATTATCGTTCATTATCGAGCATGTCAAAACGTAAAAACATAGCAGCACAAGTTATAGAACTAGTTAAAGCCATACGGATACAAATGCCAAAAATAGGAACAAGAAAATTATATTATCTATTACAAACAGACCTTAAAGCTTTATCTGTAGGTCGTGATAAGCTCTTTCGTATTTTAAAAGCAAACCATATGCTAATAAAACCAAAACGAACCTATCATATAACCACAAATTCACATCATAGGTTCCGTAAACATAAAAACCTAATAGAACACCTAGAAATTGTGAATCCAGAACAAGTTTGGGTAGCAGATATTACCTATATAGGTAATAGAAACAATCCCTTGTACCTGTCTTTGATAACTGATGCGTATTCTAAAAAAATCAAAGGCTATAATGTGTCTAACACTCTAGAAACTACAGGCAGTTTAGCGGCTCTTAAAATGGCGATAAAAAACAGGGAATATCTTGATAAGAAACTTATTCATCATTCCGATAGAGGTTTACAATATTGTTCTACTGAATATCAAAAAATATTAACTAATAAGAAATTGAAATGTAGTATGACAGAATCATATGATCCTTATCAAAATGCAATAGCAGAACGTATCAACGGTATATTAAAACAAGAGTTTTTAATCAATACTGAAAATGTGGATTTAAAAACAATGAAAAAAATCGTAAAAGAAAGTGTTGATATATATAACAAATTCAGACCTCATTGGTCGGGTTATATGAAAACACCTCATCAAATGCACAAACAAAATAGTATCAAAATTAGAACCTATAAAAATAAAAATCTCAGAGAGTTTAAACTCTCTGAGATTTAAAGTTATCTTTGTATAATCCTGTAACGGTTTTTTAGGACGTCACAATTTGAAATTAGTCGGCAAGAATAATAATCTTGTTTTCTTTCATTTCAATAGTGCCACTTTTTATAGCTAAAGAATACTCACTATCATTATTGGTAAATTTACTTTCAAATTCTTCTTCAATCTTAATTAATTCTCCCTTAAATTGAACATTTCCTTCAATAAGCAATGAAACAATTGGTGCGTGATTATTAAGCATTTGAAATTCACCATTAATACCTGGAACCATTACTGATTCTACTTCAGTATTTAATAACGTTGCTTCTGGCGTAACAATTTCTAAAATCATAATTTCAATTATTAATTATGCTTCAGCTAACATTTTCTCCCCAGCATCAATTGCATCTTGAATTGACCCTCTTAAGTTGAATGCAGCCTCAGGGTATTTATCTAATTCACCATCCATAATCATATTAAATCCTTTAATAGTGTCTTTAATATCAACTAATACACCTGGTATACCAGTAAACTGTTCAGCTACGTGGAATGGTTGTGATAAGAAACGTTGTGCTCTACGAGCTCTGTGTACTACTAACTTATCTTCTTCAGATAATTCTTCCATACCTAAAATAGCAATAATATCTTGCAACTCTTTATAACGTTGTAATAATTCTTTCACGTTTTGAGCACAATCATAATGCTCTTTTCCTAAAATATCCGGCGCTAAAATTCTAGAAGTTGAATCTAATGGATCAACCGCTGGATAAATACCTAACTCAGCAATTTTACGAGACAATACTGTTGTTGCATCTAAGTGAGCAAATGTTGTTGCCGGTGCTGGATCCGTTAAATCATCTGCAGGTACGTATACCGCTTGAACTGAAGTAATAGAACCATTTTTAGTTGAAGTAATACGTTCTTGCATAGCACCCATTTCAGTTGCTAACGTTGGCTGATAACCTACCGCCGATGGCATACGACCTAATAATGCCGATACCTCAGAACCTGCTTGCGTAAAACGGAAAATATTATCTACAAAGAAAAGTACATCTTTTCCTTGACCTTCACCAGCTCCATCACGGAAATACTCAGCAATGGTTAATCCTGACAAGGCAACACGAGCACGTGCTCCAGGAGGTTCATTCATTTGTCCGAATACGAAAGTAGCTTTCGATTCTTTCATTCCTTTTTTATCAACTTTGGATAAATCCCAACCACCTTCTTCCATAGAATGCATAAAATCATCACCATATTTGATAATTCCAGATTCTAACATTTCACGTAGTAAATCATTTCCTTCACGAGTTCTCTCTCCTACACCTGCAAAAACTGATAAACCACCATGTCCTTTTGCTATGTTGTTAATTAACTCTTGAATTAATACTGTTTTACCTACTCCTGCTCCTCCAAATAATCCAATTTTACCTCCTTTTGCATAAGGCTCAATTAAGTCGATTACTTTAATTCCTGTAAAAAGAAC
>ENA-UZXC01002659-UZXC01002659.1-metagenome-genome-assembly--contig:-Day-2-25m-contig-2659_pt1 | contig 10858 bp, 12 predicted proteins | sample MGYA00260340_ERZ794900 | MGnify/ENA metagenome assembly ERZ794900 | reverse complement strand
TCAAACTTTACAAGAGATACATCATCACGGGCAGAGTGCGAAAATGCTCCACAAACAGGACATCCTGTCTTGGATTCTTTATTAAGTAGTTTTCTTGAAACCTTTATTCCATTTAGTTCTACTTTATCGTTGGCTTCGTCATTCTTCTTTTGTTTCTTGTAGAGTTCTCGCATCTGCTCTAGATAGACTTTTTCCTTGGTCTCGTCCCAATCAGCTTTAGGATTCTGGATGGTCTCGTCGCCATACTTCTTAGCTATGGCTTGTTCTACCTTGACTATGTAATCTTGGTCTTTACTCATTTAATTGCCTTTTGTTGAGTCTTGTGTAAAAAAGTTTGGATTCTCTGTTCCGTAAGTTGGGTTACCATTTATTCTTATGTCGTTGGAATCAAAGTGTTTTATTTCGCCTGTTTGGTAAATCTGGATAATCCAACAAGTGTTCCAATCGTGCCCATAGTCAATAAGAAAATGAGCCCACCCTTCTCCTAGCGGAGTAGATACGCTCATCGGTGGTTGTATTCTATGGATTATTGACATTTAGAGTTTGCTGAATACCATAATAAGTAGCACCGCCTAGAGCAATACCACCAGCAAACCACGCCCATTTGTAGGCTGGAGATTGTTTCTTGATGATCTTTTGGAGTTCAGCGATTTCGGTGTCTTTCTCTATTACCATAGTGTTGTGCTTTTTATTGAGAGAGTTGTATCTTATCACCTCTTTTTCTAATTCAAAAGTAAAATCGCTTTCTTTTTTCTCAAGAGTTCTCGTCCATTCGATCTCGCACTCTTCTTTCGCGCGCTGTGGTGCTGTAAGAACCTCGGACAAAGCCTCGGGGTTAAAGACAACTCCCTCTATGGGAGACGGAGCACCTTCATCAACAATAGAAAACTCTGGGCTTGCGCCAGCAGTCGAGATCATAAATAATAAACTAAGGAACATAGGTGAATCCGTAGATGTCTTCTATCTGAACTATGAGGGCTTCTTTGTCTTCCCTGTAATTTCTTATGACGCGCTCTTTCTTTTTATCAATCTCGTTTGATAAATCAATCAAGGCATCTTGATAGCGCATTTCAAGCTTCTCATTTCTTATTCTGTATTCTTCAAGAGCTTTATCACGCTGCTCTAACTCTTCGGCGTGGATGCCCTGTAACTCTTCTATCTGTGTCTTTAGTGATTGCTGCGAGACTTCGTGCGCTTTGATAATGTTGAGCACGTCATAACGGCTTTTACCAAACACAACAAGAAGGAGAAGGACAAGTCCAATCTCCTTCCAGTGTTTTAAGCAGAATGCTAGAATCTTTTGTTTAATGCTACTTTCCCTCTATGTAAGCATCGAGAGCATTCTTAAGATTCAACATTGCAGATTCAAAGTTTTGAGATTGTCCGGCTGGGTCTTCTTTATAAGCACCAATAATTCCGCTCAACTCACCAGCATCGGCTATTTGCTCACCACCAGCAGCAGGTCTCATCCAATCAATACCATGAGCCTTGATCAATCCTACAAGTTGCTCAGAGTCACGAAAAAATTCATTACTCCTTGGATCGTTAAAAGGATCAGTATTTACAAGGCGATTTGCTAAATTGCGCATCTCTTGAGCACTCTTCAGTTTACCTGTGAAGTCACGGGCGGTTTGTCTAATCGTGTCCATAATCCCTTCTTCAACCTGTTCTTCTTCATTAACAAAGTTGTTCCAGTTTTCCATTATAAGTTTCATTTTATTCTAGTCCTTTTAGTTTTACAATAGCGTCAATTACGGATTGACCACCGAGATAAAGACCAGAAATAATAACCCAGTCTGCTGATTCTAGTCCGCCCCAAGCCATAAGACCTGTAGCAGTAAGCCACACAAGTAGTTTGCGGGAAGTTAGTTTTTGTATGCCTCTGTCTAGTAGAGCTTGTCTTTGTTCTTTGCTCATCATTTAGCACCCATTTCTTTTAGCTTCTCGTAGATAAGTCCAATGAGAACTGGTAGAGACATAACGCCAAGTAGCGGTGCCATCTTCTGGACAGCATCAGCAACAACCTGCATAGATTCAGCGTCCATCCCCTCTTGTAGCTCTGCCTCTTCCATCATAGGATTTGTTCTAAGCTTTTGGATCAAAACGTTCATAGCTTCTTTTGCTACGTCTTGGGGCATCATGTTAGCATCCTGCATCATAATGTCTTTAATTATGTCTAGTAGATCATCTTCAATCGTCTTTTCAAGATCTTGCATAACCATGTTAAAGACCTCGTCTGCGTCTTTGTATTCTTGTGGATCTGGGACACTGAGATCTCTGAGGTCGTCGTCGGACATCTGGAACATTTCCGCCTCAGCCATAATCTCTTCTTTGATTAGAGCGAGTAGCTCTGACTTCTTGATTTTCATTTTTTATCCTTTGCGATCTTTGTCGCCGTTGCGTACATTACGCTTTCGGCGTCATCGCCATAGCGTTGCTTGAAGTCATCCTTGGATTTCTTCATACCTTTAACTACTCTCTCTTTTTCCTTTTTTTCAGGTTTAGAGAGTTTTTTCTCTTCCATCTTCTTGTTTACAGCAGAATAGAATCTATCAAGCTTGTCTTGAGGTGTCTTCTTATCTGTCTTGCTTGGCTTGCGGGTGGTGGGTGTTTCTTTTTTCTTTCCAAACTCTCCACCAAACAAGCCCTCGCTTAATGCGTTAGCATAATCTTCTGGTGATTGTCCACTCATCCAAGCATCGTAGGGATTTGGAGAGTTGTCGTCGATCTGGGCACCATTATTGTAAGCAGTAGCTATCCATCTTTCAAACGACATCTGTTGTCCTGCGACTGACTGGGCGTCGTCCATCTTCTGTTGATCTCTGAACTGCTCAGATTCTCTAACAGGTTCAGGCATAGGGCGAGCTTTTGGTCTGTAAGCACGACCAAGTTGTCGTTGTGCTGCGCCAATAGAGACACCAGACTCGCCTGTGAATGCGGAGGACAAGAAGTCAATGCTAACATCTAGCCCATCAATAGAATCTGTTAGTTTGTCGATTGCGTCAAGAAGCGCTGGGTCAGACTGAATCTCTTCCATTATTGCTTCTTTGGTAATCTCTTTGCTCTCCATCGCCTCTACTTCGGCGCGGACTTCTTCGCCAAACATCTCCTCAACCTCTTCATTCGTGAGGACTACTTGGAGTTCTTCTTTGATAATTTGTTTTAGTTTGGCTTTTGTTATTTTCATTTATTTATTTTCCTTTTTCAATCCCATTCATAGATAGTATCGCAATCAGCCCAGGGACATTCTTTCGGACATAAACGCCAGAGAAAAGTGTTTCGCACCGACCGCCGACATAAGCAATCGCAGACTCAAGGTGCTTAGACACGCGCGGGTCAGCAACCATCTCTTCGCTTGCTACGAGGATAAGTGAGCCTGCTGCGGCTTTGCCCTTGGGTGGAGGACAAGCAGAGCGGTTCATGCAGTTGTGCATAATAGTTGTGCCGAGTTTGCCTGTGTTCGGATCTTTGATCATCGTAGAGCCAATAAAGGCTCGCCCGTCCTTGCTGAAGCAAGTCTCCAAGTCCTTGGAATCAAACGACTGAATCGGGGAGTCTTCGGTAGATAGTTTGAGGATCTGTGCAAATGACTTGGCAAACTGCGTGTTTGCGACTGGATACATTCCCAGCATCCCTATGCGACCGCGCAGGAGGCGTGTGGCTCTCTCGTTATCCAGAATGATGTGCGGGTAGGGTGTAACATCGTTGGCGAGTGACAGGGCGTTACGGGCGATTGTAGGGTTAAGATTCTCCTGTGCTGTTGGCCAAGAGACGATGTAGACGACCTTACCGCTTGCCTGAACAGATTGTAGGTAGCGCTCAAAGACAGGCTGTAGGGCAACTACGGATGAACCTGTGCCTCCACCGCCACCAGCCATAACGAACAGCCAGTCAACCTTACCAAACTTGATGCGGAGGGCATCTTCTACAACTGCGCCGTTCTGTGTAAGAACATCTTTGCCGTAGGAGATGTTCTTACCGATGCCGTCAGAGTCAGGAATAAGAACGACGTGTTCTTCTTCTACATTCTTGGGAATGTCCTTGCCTGTGCTGTTGACCAAAAGGGTCTTGTTAAAGCCCAACTCAATCATAGCATTCGCCATTTTGTTGCCGCCGCCGCCAACTCCAACAAAGCCCACGTTTATGGATGATGGTGCTGTGTTCTCGGGGAGCATGTCTTCGTCAGAGTATTCCATCTGTAATCCGAAGTCCTCAACCATACCAAAGTCTTCCGCTTCTACTTCTTCGTGGAAGTGGTCCTTTTCTTGGTTGAATGATGGGGGTGCTTCTGCTGGGGGCAAAAAGCCAAACTCGTCGTCGTTACTCATAATTTATCCTTAAGTTGTTATTACGCTTCTCTCATCCACTTAGCATATTTAGAATCGCCTGAAACCCAAGCACTCAATGCTTCGCCCCAACTATTAGGTTCTGAGCCTGCTGCTCTAGCCAAGCGTGCAATTAGTCTCGAACGAGGTCCACCTAAAGCATCATCAAGGACTTCTTCGTAGAAGGTTCTGTCCCCTCCATATTGCTCAAGACCAAGTAGTGCTTTGCTGATTTTTGCCGATGCAACCTGCTTGTCTTCAGGACTAGCTTTTGCAAACAGCTTGCTTCTCATGAGAGAGCTAACATTTCGTTTCACACGCACCGACGCGGGCATCCTCTTGGTCCAAGCGGGCTTTATGCCCAAAGCCTCAACAATCATAAGAGTAAATACTTCATCCCAGCGATAGCCATCTGGTCTATGTGATGTGTTGCGCGCTGTGGCGTAGAGGTCGTCATAAACCTTTCTGTATAGATCGGTGGGTTCGGGGTATTTCATTAAAGCATCTTTTACTTGATCCTTAGAAACCCTAATTCGTTTTAATTCGCTGTCACTAAGGACACTGAGAATGTAATCGATCTGTTCGTAATCATTGAGATCGTCTAGATCGGCGGCGAGTTCCCCGTGAAGATCGGAGAGTTTACCCATAGAAGAAGAAAACTCATCTCCAGTAAGGGCATCAAGTTCTTCTTTAAGTATCTGTCTTAGTCTAGTCTTTGTGATTTTCATTATTGATTCGTCCTTGTTTTGCAGCGTTCTGTATATTTTCTTGTTTTTTTGTTTTGGATTTTGGAATTCTTGATCTTGCTGCAAGCGGATTTGAATTCTTTTTCTTGTGCAGAAGAAAGTTCAGCAGGACCATTACCGCCAGTATATTTGTTTATAATAGCCCTTGCATCTGCCATTTCTTCGTTAGAGGAGGCGTGTTTTTCCTGTTCAGAGCTTGATAATTGTTTTTCCAATACATTCTCAAGCTCCTCTTTGATTAATTGTCTTAGTTTGCTTTTTGTGATTTTCATTTGGTTCTCCTATTGAACTACCTTTGCAAAACCTGCTTGTTTTTCAATTACAATCTGCATGTCTACACAATCTTTGAGAGAATCAAGGTGAGAGATAAGCAAGACGTTCTTGAAATACACTTTAATTAGTCCCAAGATCTGAATAAATCCAGCCATATTCTCTTCGTCCAAAGCAGTTCCTGGCTCATCCAAGATGAACAAGTCGCTCTTGGGCAGAGAAGACACAGACAGCAGAGCAAGACGAATAGCCATAGCAGCCATAGTCTTCTCCGCCCCAGACGCCATCTCAATAGGGCGTGCCTCGTGCTTGGGGTGCTTGATAAAAATGTCAAACTTGTTGCCTGTAGTCTCAAAAAAGATTTCAAAATCTACAACATTCGCTAGAATCTTTGCGATCTCTTCGTTGATTACAGGCAACTTCTGTTTAATGATGTCGTAAGCAATCCCGTTCGGATGCATACACCGCAAGAATAGATCATACGATGAATACTCCGACTGGATTGTCTCGAACTCTAGTCTTCTTTCTTTGAGGTCTTGGATTCGTTGTTCTTCTGAGCCGAGAGATTTGTAAAGATCAATCTTCTTCTGGCTATTTGACTCAACTTGTTCCTCAATGGATTGCGATTCTTTGGCATATAATTCCTTCTCCTTTAGTAGTTTTTCTAGGTTTTCGATTGCTTCTCTGTTGTCGTTATAGACGCTTTGCTTTTGTGCTAGCTCCTCTATCAAGGTGTTGTGCCTATCAAGGGCAGACTTACGGCGCTCAATGCCCAACTGTAGGTCTTTTATGAGACCGTTGGTTTCGTTTTGCTTTCTTTCAAGCTTGCGATACTTGTCTAGGTGATCCCTAACAACCAATGGATTTAGGTTAGAGAGTTTGTCCTGTAGCTCATTAATGTTGCTTTCCGTTTCAGGAATAACCGCAGTGGCTACATGGGCATCACGAATGAACTTACAAGCAGGGTAGGCTGTGCCGCATGGGATGTCTTCTAGTAACTTTTTCTTTTCAGTTGCAACCTCTAACATTTGTGTGTGAGTTTGAAGACTCTTTTCAGCTTCTTCGATGCTCACGAGAGAACTTGAAAGATTGTCGTAATCTAGAGTTTCTAGAAGATTCGAGATCTTATTAAGACGTTCTCTTTCACTATGTAGTCTGCTCCCGTCGTCAATGATGGAATCAGACAAAGAAATTATCTTATTTTTTGTCTTTTTGATCTCGGACTGAACCTCGTGGATGTCGATCACCTCCGTGGGGATGTTGGAGATCTTAACTGAGAGGTCGAGGACATTTTGGTTTGCGAAGCTGAGTTTTGCCTGGAGCTTGATCTTATCGGCTTCGACCTCCAAGATTGCTGCTTTATGCTCCTCTAGGGCATCCTGAGCCTTCTGAATCTCCTTATCGTAGTCGCGCCCCTGTAGCTTTTTGATTAGAACCTTGGACGACTGAGCGTCTTCTTTAGCAAACTTGAACTTCTTATCGAAGAACTGGAGATCCAAGAACTTAGCGATAATCTCTTTGCGCTTGGTCGAACCCTCGTTGATAAACGCAAGTGCGCCGTGCTGTGATGAGAGAGATGAGATAAGGAAATCATCAATCGTCCCAAAGTGCTTACGAATATTCGCGTCGGTCTGGTTGCGAGTGGTGCCGTTTAGTGAAGTGGTCTCATCTGTAACGGGATCATAAACAGAGAAATCAAGATGAGTCTTTGCCTCAATAGAGGTCTCGCCCTTTGACTTCTTTTCGTACTTCTCGACCTTGCGATGGATTGTGTAAGACTTGTCGCCAATCGCGATTGTGACCTTTCCACCACCCCAGTCGCGATTCTGATTTACGACATTAACATTCTTACGCTCGTTCTTGCTGGTCGTGTTAAAGACTGTGAACAAGATTGCGTCGATGATAGATGACTTGCCTGAGAAGTTCTTACCAAAGATGCCTGTAATGCCGTTTACTTTGCGAAAATCAATAGAGTTGTTTTCTCCGTAGTTAAACAGATTAGACCACTCAAAGTTCACAAGTTCCCAATTCACATTACGGCTAACATCTTCTTTCGCTTCTACTTGCTGGTTGTATTTGGAATTGAGTTCGTAAATCGTAGACATGACATCGGGCTTGACCTGATAGTCTTTGAGGTATTCTGAAATAAGTTCCTGCTGAATCTCTGGATCTCGGAGGTTCTGGATTCCAATCCCATCTGTAATCTCTTCGACATTCCCGCGCTTACCAGCAGATCTGTTTAAGAACGAGATGGACTCTGGCTTGAACTTGTGACGAGCAACATCAACAGCCTTGCGCATCACATCGAGCGATAGGTTGTTGTCGCTGACGATGCGTAGGCGAGCCCTATTGGGCACTGATGCTCTGCGAGGAATCTTGCCTGTCGGGGTTAATTCTACTGTGATAAATGGGCGTGGGTTCTGGAGCGTAAAGTGCTCGATGTCCCAATCATCTTTGGAGCCAATTGTCCAGATAGAGAAGCCCTTGTCATCACTCTCTCCGTGGTTCTGCTGAACTGTGGAACCAGCGTAGTAAACGCGACCAGCATCGTCAAGAAACTGGCGCTTGTGAATGTCGCCAAGCATAGCAAAGTCAAACTCTTCAAAGATAGAGAGGTTGTCTTCGCCGTGCTCCATCGTCCAACCTGCGTCAGTTTGGCAGTTAGAGATAGCGCCGTGATAGAGGGCGATGTTAATCTTGTCTGGATCGGTGGGCTGAACCCAATTATCTCGGTCAAACACCGACAAGACATTCAAGACGACATTGCCGTAAGCAAGTGATGTCTCGCCAGAGTTCTTTAGCAGGCGAATGTGGGCACTATCGAGTGCCTGGACGATTGGCGTAATAGCATCTTGGCGATTGCTGTTCTTTAGGTTGCCGTCGTGGTTTCCTAAAATAATAAAAGTGGTCGCAATCTTGCTTAGATTGCTGAAAAAGTCGGACGCCATCTCTACAAATTCTGGTGAGATTTGCGTCTTTGTGTGTGCGATGTCGCCACAATGAATGATGTAGTCTACGTCTTGCTCTCGCAAGGTCTCGTACATCTGCTCAAAGCAGGCGCGGTAGTCTTCGTGATACTTCAGATTCTTGATGTGAGTATCAGCAATATGTGCGATCTTAACAGGTGTGCGTTTCAAGTTATCTCCGGGCTAGAAACAAATGCTATAGAGGGCAGTGCCGACGAACCAGCCGACATACATCGTGATGCCATCTACCAAAGCGTTAAAACAAAACTTGATCATTACTATCTCCTTCACCTATAATATAACGCAGGGAGGGCGATTTGTCAAGGATTACGGCTGAATATTTTGACCTGTGACCTCATTGAAAAGTTTGACATAGTATTGTGACGCAGATATTTTTTCATTTGGAAGTTCTGGATTCACATAATCAAGCAAGGGGTAGGCTTCAAAGCCCATGTGTCTCCCTTTACCAAATTTGATAAATTGTATGCCGCCATTAGTCCTCTCTTCTATCTGTGTGGCGTTGCCACCAATATCCTTTTCATCAACTTTTGATGGGTCGAACTCCGGTATATCGTAAATTTGCTTGTAGATTTTGGCAAACTCTTCGACCGAGTGTTCAGGATCTCTTACGGTAGAAAGATCAATCATAGGTTTTAAATCTTTTTTGTTGTCAACACCTGCCTCTATTTGTTTTTGAATATCATTTTTTAGTTTTAGAACAACACCATATTCTTGTGATAGCATCTCCACTCTACCTAAATTATAATCTAGAAATAGGGGATAATTCTGTAAAGCGCTTTGTTTTCCGCCCGTCTCGGGCTCCATCGCTGCCACCATGTCATCCATAGTTTTAGGCTGGTCTTCGGGGCTTAAAGTCCAAACAAAGTTATTTGAAACAGACAATTTTGTATCTAATTGTTCTATCGCGTCTGTGGACTGCTGCTGTTTGATATTTGATAAAGCGGCTTTTGTAGTTTTTCTTGCCGATGCTGCTTGTGCAGCGGCAGTTCCTTGAACGTCTCCGTAAGCCTGTAGTCCACCCAGAAAAACTGCCAGTGTTATACCAGCAAGAAAACTTTTCGCTCTACTTCTTTTTTGCAATGTCTTCCAAGTCTGTATGGCTAGCTTATCAGCATCTATATTTTCTTTTTTAGACTTTGCGAATATCTTGTTGTAGATTTTTTTTAACACTGACTCATCTGCTTCTGTAAGTACAGACTCCAATTCATCTACAATTTCTTCTGCGGCGTCGGCTACTTTGGATTTCTCCAATTCTTCAAGAATAATTGTCTTTATTTGTTCTCTATTAAAAGTGTGTTTCATTAATGATTAGTTCCTTTAAAATCTCGCAATAAATAGTTTACTTTTCTTTAAGATTGAGGAACTTTCGGTAGTTATCTGGTAATTTATCATAATAATTTGTCTTTTTTAGGGCGCGGTGGGCTTTTGATAAGACCTTCTTGTCCGCTATGTTGACCATAAAGTGGGGGGCAAGAGCGCGCGGATTGAATTCTTCTACCGCGACATCGTCATTTGGATTAAAACAAATGTTCTTGTAGTTCTCTGCCCCCCTGTCTTTCAACAACCTGTTGACGAAGTGTTGGAACTTCTTTGTTTGTTCGGCGGGGATGTCCTCTTCGATAATAAACAGGGCACTCTCGTAATCAGAGTCTGTAAATTCATCTATCAGATCGATCAGGCTCTTATCGCCGACCTTGGCAATCATCAGTCTATCTGCTTCAAGTTCAGGCGCTGCAAAGGGGCAAACTGCTTTGCCGCCGAACTCCGCTCTTCTTTCAGAAAGAACATCGTTGATGTAATGCTTTATCTTTTTATTCACAACTCTTCCTTTAAACTGCTGATAACAAGTCTAGCAGAACATAGTTGTCTCTGTCGATGAGCATCGCGTTTGCTTTGCGTTCATTAAAGACATCTTGTGGCATCTCTCCCACATCATCATAGCCTCTAACATCAATCTTGTGTAACTCCACATCATAGCGCAGGAGCGTCTGGATAATCCTGCGCTCTTTGTTGGCTGCGTCGGGATCTAGGGCGATGTAACAGGGTGTGTCGTTGCGAACGATGTTGCGCAACAGATTGGAATCCTGGCGTAGAGTAGAGCCCAAGATTGGAACAGAGTTGCCTGCTCGGATAGCATCAAAGACGCCCTCAACAATTACCAAATCCTTGTTCCAGTTTGTGAACAGATCGTTGAACACAACGTTTTTTGATGATCGTGGGTTCTTGTATTTCATCCCGTGCCCCACATAGGATCGGGCAATAAAATAATTGGGATAACCCGTCATTCCGAAAGACGGCACGATGATCCTGCCGCCATACTCTCCATCATAGCAGAAGCCAATCTTCCAACGCTGGATGTCTTCTCTTGTTATTCCTCTCTCGGCGAGGTAACGTAGTGCTCTATTAGCAGACAGAGGTAAGTTCTTGTTTGCGAGGCTTACGAATTCTTGGGGGAGTTCAAGTTTTGCTTCGATTTCTTCATCGCTTTCATCCATAAAGAGTTCAGCAAATCGTGAAATATCTGTCCGGT
>ENA-UZXC01004714-UZXC01004714.1-metagenome-genome-assembly--contig:-Day-2-25m-contig-4714_pt1 | contig 10859 bp, 8 predicted proteins | sample MGYA00260340_ERZ794900 | MGnify/ENA metagenome assembly ERZ794900 | reverse complement strand
GGTCAGGCCATCGGTCAGGCCATAGGTCAGGCCATCGGTCAGGCGGTCAGGGGACCGAAAGTTGGCACGATGTCTGCTCGTGTCGCGCGCGTCGCGCACTATAAGGTGTCTACAAATTTCAATTCTAGGGGGGTACAAGGCCAAAAGTCCGAAAAGACGAGGTCAGATACCTTGAAACAAACAAATGCCTTGAGCGCGCTCCTAGACCCCTTGAGCGAAAGGTGAGTAGTCTGTAGGTGATTGTCGGGAAAATCTGTAGGAAACCGTTGGTAAACAATGGGTTAGGACACGAATAGATATATTGTGTAAGGATTACTCACATTAACGATTAGCATTATCCGGACACAGGGTACAGGACAATCCCGACATACACTTATAATACCACCCGCAATACCCCATGTATTCCCCGAGCCAAACCTAATGACCTACAACCTGATAACCATATAAGACATTGCCTCGCCTGTATGCGCTTACATTAAGGAGAGCGCGAGGGGCCATGTAAGCGGTTACAATGGGGTGCAAGCGGTTACATTCAGGGGTGTATGCGGTTACATTCGGTGGGACGGGGCAATGATTTTGGGGATGTCAGCGGTTACATTCGGTGGACCGTTTGTGGATTGTAAGGGGTTACATGAGGGTAACGGGGGGAAGGGCCGACAGCGGACGTAATATATACCCCTTCAGAAAATTGTGTAGTTTTTCAGGAAGTCTTCCCAACGCTCCCCTAAAGTCCCACCAGTAGTAGACTAGCACTATCTGGCCATCATCACCATCACCGTGGGTCCATCATCGGGTCATCTTATCGGGTCAGATCATCAGGTCATCAGGCGGTTAAGCCAAGTTATCAGGCGGTTAAGCCAAGTTATCAGGCGGTCAACCCTCACGCGTGGGACCTAAGGTTAACCTAATATAATACCTATTATAGTACCTAATATAAGGACCTAACGTTAGTCCACCTAAGGTTAACCTAATGTCTCCCTCCTATAGTGTGGGATTAAGGTAATTCTTTTAAAGAGGCGTTGAATGATATTATGCTGAAGCGTCAGCCTAAGGTAACAAAAAGAGCTAACTTACAAAGAGTTTTCTTAATCCCACACTATAGGAGGGAACAAACGACCAATTGAGGAGATTATATCATATGATAGCTACCCTACGACGACTTTACACTGTACCGGAGAATATACCTCATGAGGTTCTAAGCTTCCTTAAGGAACTCTCTCTCGATCATCCTCACCGTTGTATCAAGGAAGGTGAATCCCTTGAGACAGCTTACAGGTACGCAGGACACCGCGCAGAGCTAGACTCTTACGAAACCTTTACGAGGACTTTACCAACCAACGGACCATCATGAAACAGAAGAAACAAGCAACGCAACCAAGTAACCTCTCTCCGAAAGTAGGGGGGACCCAAGTGTCCCGAGCGGGAGCACTCTACGAAGTACTCACCAAGACTCGCGAGCAGTACCTCACAATGGGGAAACGCCTCGCTGACCTGACGCTCCCTTACATCTGCCCCCCGAATGAGGGACATGCAGTAAACAACAAAAAAGCTTTCTCACGTAACGAACTGGCCGTACCGCAGAATGGTACAGGAGCACAAGGTGTAAAGAACCTCGCCTCCAAGATCGTTATCACCCTGTTCCCCGTATCGGTCCCCTTCTTCCGCTTCTTGATTAACGAAGCAGTCTTGGATGAAGCTGACGACCTAGAGCAGGAACTTGGCGAAGGACAGCAGGAAGGCCCCAACGGTGAGATCACTCAAGCCGCAGGGTCGATGCGTCAAGAGATTCAGAAGAAGCTGTTATCGATGGAGAAGATCCTGACCAACCGTACGGATCGTAAGGCCCACCGTAAGATCATCTACGAGGCCATTAAGAAGCTCATCGTTACAGGTAACGTCCTGATCCGCTTCCTAGAAGATGGAAAGCTTCGCACACACAATTTAGGTAACTACGTGGTTGAACGTGATTACTCCGGTGAACCGTATCGTATCATCCTCAAGGAGATGAAGACTGTCAGTCTCCTCCCTGATGAACTACGTCAACGAGTCCTTGAGGCTGACCCCTCCCTGAAGAACGACCCAGATGCTGAATGTGAGCTGTACACCTACTATGGTAAGCAGGAGCAAGGTAAGCTGTGGGAGACGTGGCAGGAAGTTTCTAATGGTGGGTTCTTCGTCCCTGACAGTTTCGGGACGTACACCTACGCAAAGCTACCAGTCCTCGCCCTACGGTGGATTGCTATCGATGATGAAGACTACGGTCGTGGACTCTGTGAAGAGCACATCGCTGACCTAGAGGACCTCGAACAGTTATCCCAAGATGTGAAGGAAGTCTCCAAGGCATGTGCCAAGGTGATTCCTCTGGTCAACCCTAACGGTGTGACCGACCCGATGGACCTAGCCAACGCACAGAACCTAGAGTTTTGCGATGGTGTGGACTCGGACATCACGATTGTCGGGATGATGGATAAGACGAACGACTATCAAGCCGCGAACTCCATGCGTCAAGAGATCAAGGAACGCTTACAAGAAGTCTTCCTTATGTACCAATCGGCCCAACGGGATGCTGAACGTGTCACCGCTGAAGAGATCAGGTACATCGCAGGTCAACTTGAACAAGCACATGGTGGTGTCTACACGGTACTCGCCGACGAGTTCCAGAGACCTTACGTTGACAAGATGGTTGAGCAAGCTTTGAACGAGGGAGACCTCGATAGAGACCTGTTCGCTGATGGACAGATCAGACCTGAAGTGGTCACTGGGATGGATGCGATTGGCCGTGGGCAAGACTCACAGTCACTCCAAGTCGTCTTCGGTATGCTCCAACAGTTCCCCGAGTTGCAGACGGAGATCAATCTGGTAGAGCTGATGACTCGCTCCTTCCTCGCTGAAGGTATTGAGTTGGACGGTCTCCTGAAGACTCCCGCACAGAAACTCGCTGAACAACAGCAGGCTCAAGCTCAACAGCAGGGTGCTATGCAAGATGAAGCAGGTATGCAGATGCAGATGGCAGAACATCAAGCCAGTCTCGAACAACCACAGCAACCGCCCGCTTAGTACTAAAAAAGAAACGGAAGACGGTCCCCCGACATAACAGGGGGACTGCAACAAAACAACACCACTTACCATTACATTAGGAGAGAAATAGTATTATGGAAGAAGACGCAATTGTAGTCGACGACCCAACGTTGACCCCAGATAAACCGACCGACACCTCAGACCAACAGCAACAGCAACAGCAAGACCTCATCGCAGGTAAGTTCAAGTCGCAGGACGATTTGATCAAGGCGTATCAAGCCCTTGAGCAGAAGCAATCAGCAACGTCGTCGTCGTCTAACACACCACAAGATGATGACGCTGATGAGGGTGACGCAGATGTGCCCCTTTCGCCTTCCCTTAGTCTTGAGGATGTCCCACAGGATACCTCTACGAAGACGGCGAATAAGACGAAGAAGACACAGACCGCTTCCCAACTTGTGGATAGCTTCGAGAATGACTTCGCTGAAACGGGAGAGCTGACTGATAAACAGGTCAAGGCTCTTGCTAAGAAAGGTATGTCACAAGAGGATGCACTCCTCCTACTGAACACACGTAAGGATGCCGCAGAGAAGTATATCACTGACCTGCTAGAACCTGTAGGTGGTCCAGAAGGATGGCAAGCTATCCAGACAACCTTGAAGGACAATATGTCTGACGAGATGCAAGGTCAGTTTAATGAAGCAATGAACACAGGGAACGATTTAATGAAATCACTTTTAATTCAACACGCCAAGGAAACGGTAGATCAGCTCAACGGTGAGGCCCCTAAGGGTCAGATCAAAGCTGATAGTGCTCAAGTCTCCGATAAGGTGGACGTATTCTCCTCGCAGGCTGACATGGCCAAAGCTGTAGGAGACCCCCGCTATATCACAGACTACACATACCGTAACGAGGTGGAAGCCAAGATTGCACGGTCGGATCTCGACCTGATGAATGGTAAGTAACACACACTTTCTCCTAATGGGTACATGTGGAGGGCGCACATGAAAAACTCTCCGCCCTACAATTTAAGCTGAATGATGCCCTAAGTACACACCCTGCGGGGTTCTACAAGTTGTACCTGATGGATAACAACATGACGCTAGTTGACACACACACACATAGCAACATCATTAACAGTAACTAATTAAGAAATAAGAAGGTATTATTATGGCTGATCGTACTCCGATTGTAGCACCTGGACAAGACAAAGGCGGAAGCGCTGATCGTCTCGCACTCTTCCAAACCGTATTCTCTGGAATGGTTTTGGATGCATATATGAAAAAGACTGTACTGGACGGATGGACTTACACCCGTGCTGTAGCAGGAAAGAAAGCTGAGAGCTTCCCGCTCGTAGGCGAAGTAACCGCAGGGTACCATGCTAACGCAGGTGCTGAAGTGGTTGCACAGGATGTTGAGCACAACGAGCGTATCGTTAACCTCGACCGTCCTCTGGTAGCCGCTGTTCGCATCGACGACTGGGAAGACCTCGTGAACCATTTCGAGCTGTATGGCCGTTATGCTTCCAAGCTTGGTAACGCTATCGCGGCTCTGTCCGATAAGCACAAGATGTATCAGATCGCTAGCGCGGCTATCGGTGAGCTTAAAGGTGGTACTGCCATCGCTAACATTCCGGATGGTCTCCACGCTTCTGGTTCCACCGTTCTGGCTGAAGCTCTGGCTGATGCTAAGACTGCCACCAATGCAGGTGACCGTGCTAACGCACTGGCATACTCCTTCATGGATATGGAACAGGCTATGGCTCTGAAAGACGTTGACGTTGCAACTGCAAAGCTTGCTATCGTTAAACCTACGGACTACTTCGCGATGCACCAAGGTGCCCTCGACAAGACCTGCCCGTGGTTGAACTTGGACTACAAAGGTTCCAACACTTACGGTGAGTACGCTCGTCTGATGGTTGGTAACACCGAGATCAAGATGTCCAACGAATGGGATGCCATTGCTAACGTGAATCAGACCTCTACGGGTGCTTTCACTAAGTACTTCGGCGACCTGACGAAAGTTGAAGCTCTGGTAACCACTCCGGAAGCTGTCGCCTCCCTGTCTGGCATGAATCTCCAGATGGAAAAAGGTCGTGACTACATGCACCAGAATGATATGCTCATCGCTCGTAAGGCAGAGGGTCACGAATCCTTCCGCCCAGAGTGCGCAGGCATCATCACTAGCGTAGCGTAACAGCCCCCGTTAGTCAGTGCACACCTAGCCTCACCCAACAGTTAAATCTTATGGGTGGGGCTTTCTTTTCAAATTAAGGAATAAATTATTATGGCTATTGCAAATATTACGGTAGGGACTTCCTCTACGGCCTTGACTACTTCAGGTGGAACGGACGTTACCTTGAGTGGTGACGAGAATGCTGTCATCTGGATTTCCGCAGGTTCTCCTGCTGAAGTTGGTAAGGGCGTCAAGCTCGACCTCTTCCGCCCGAAGCACACCTTCTGGGGATGGAGGAATGAAATCATCTATGGAATCGTTGCCTCCGGTTCAGCGGCTTGCGCCGTCCACACAGGCTAACCACACATTCAGCAACAACGAAGACTAATAGGAGGCACATACTATGCCTAATGACAAAAGAAAGAAAGACGAACAAGGCTCATCGGCAGTGTCATATGCGTTAGGTGTAGCCTCCGATAGCTACGCGTTGGGCACACAGCCTGACGAAGATTACTCCGAAGTTAACTACCTGCGCTTTGATGGGAATGACGTTGTCCGTGGCCCTTGTGATGTAGCCGCTATAACAACAGCCAGTGCCCCCTTCATTATGAAGGCTGACTTTAAATATGGCAGTACGGATAATGCAACGCATCAGCAAGTTGTCGGGATAGGTAGTAACCACTTCGGAGGGACATCAGCGGCCCCTACAATTTGGGTACGACACGACACTCAGAAAATAACCTTCTACTTCAAAACTCTAGCAGGGGTCGTCGACAGGTTGAACGCCGACACAGCCGCAGTGGTTGGACAGCGCTACCAAGTTGAATGCATTTACGATGGTGACGTTCTCTCTATGAAGATAGATGGCGTACTGCAAACGGAAACCAAAACTCTCGGGAAAATGTTTATTGCAGACAACAATGTTGGCACTTGGAATGTAGGCGGAAGTGGAACCGCGAGTTACCTGATGCAGGCAGGTGCGGAAATCTACTCTGCCAGTTTCAGTGGTGTGTTTACCACTCCTCTTCAAGAAGGCTATGGACTCGTAACACACGATGTATCAGGCAACGGTAACCACGGGACGATCACTGGTGCGACTTGGAGTCAGACTGTAGGTACATCCTTGACCTTCGATGCGACCGATCGTGTCCTGCTAGCTGACCCAGTCACTCCGGTAGACTCTCTCGATATCTCTGCACGGATTAAAAGTAATACTGACAACACTAGCTCAAACCCTAGATATCTTGCGGCGTTGGGGTTCCGGTATCAAGATTCGGGTATAAGGTTTATTATTTATCAGGGTTCGCTGTGGCTATCAATGAGCAATGGAACAGTGATCGACACGTTATCGACTGGTTCTGTAATGACAAACGAATGGATGGACGTTCGGGCAACATGGGATGGAACTACACGGAACATCTATGTTGACGGTTCCGTTGTAGCAACCGACACGTACACAACTGATGTCGTTTATAATCTAGACGATTCCTCTATCGGTGGGTATAATCGTGGTGCCCAGTACGGCTCAGAGTGCGACATCTCTAATATGAGCGTAGACGGGTATGGCTCTTGGCCTTTCTCCGAAGGCTCTGGCACCGTAGCTCACGACATCTCTGGTAATGATAACGATGGGACGATCGATGGAGCTACGTGGGAGGATGGAGAGTCAATCCCTAGTTGGAACCTTACGGAAGGGTTCTCGCCTAAAGCCCTCATCAGTAATGGTTCCTTTGATGAGACGCAAGACGGTGAATGGACTGCCCAGAATGGCGCTACCATATATGACGGTTACGCACGTTTAAATGGTAGTAGTGCGGCTGTGTATCAAGATCTGTCGATCACTCCAGTCGTAGGTAAGACCTATGATATTTACTACGAAATACTCCGGTCAGAAGGTTCAGGAAGTTTGTTCTTATCAGGGAACGGATTTACTGCATCCACCCCTGTGAGTTCAGTAGTAGGTCCGCATAAAGAGAGTCTGCCTTGCGTGGACGTGGACCCGTTGTATTTCATTATAGGGAACGGACAGACCCGTGATGTTGATATTACAAATATACGCTGTGTTGATCCTGACTGTTACAGTCCCGCCCTCGCAGAGCCAACCTTGAGTCAACTCACATTTGACGGGGCTAGTGATTATATAGAAGGCCCGCAAGCTTTTACTGATTACGATGAAACTCTGGTAATAACTACCGAAGTTGAGGACTGGAGCGGAGGCAATGTCGGCGCATGTTGGACGGCCGCCAATGGTGGATATCAGCTCAGATGGAATACAGGAGGTATTCGTGTGTGGGTAATTGATAGCGGTCTTACGTCCGTGTACCTTGATTACCCTGTCGTTGACACCACGCTCGCCAGACACACTTACGAGGTTACACTTGAGGTGTCTTCTATGTTTGGGGCAGGGGACGCTAATATAACTCTCAAAGTGGATGGGCAGTCCGTCGCACCTACCGGAGGCACTTTCGGTGGCGACATGGCTCCTATAGGTACCACCCATACACACCGAGTTGGATTCTCCCCATACGGTAGCTTCACAGCGCATAATTACAAGGTAGCAGTTGAGGACGTCACAGCGTTTGAGTACGACTTCACGAAGTACCTTGGTAGATATACTGAGGTGATCTCGGACGAATCTGGCAACGGAAACGATGGGACGATCTCAACGTCAAGCGGCTTGTCCACGATGTGGAAAACCCGTTGGGTGAACCGAGTGGTTGGTCCGGACACAAGTGTGGTACAATATGCAGGTGGCCAAGATAATATCTACACAGGCATCCTAGCAAATACGAAGACTGAAGTGGTCGAGGCTTCCATCATGTGGAACGAAGATGCCCCTGCTGATCAACGCATGGGCCACACTGCGCCGTACTTCTGGTTTGGCACGAACAGCGAGGGGAAATTCCAGATGGGTTATGGAACGTCCATTTCGGGCACAAGCGATATCGTGGTTCAAGCGTTCAAGCGCTATGAAGTCCGCCTAGAAGCGCATGGTGACACAGGAGGAAAACTGTTCGTTGACGGCGAGTTAGCGTGTGAGACAACTACTGTCCCGCCGATCTCTGGGTCAGGAACATTCCGGATCTTCTCCCGTAGCACGAGCAACTACATGAACTGCAAGCTCTTCTCATTTAAGATGTGGCAGAAAGGCGATCTCGTTGTTGATGCAACGCCTCTAGCGGGTGGAGTGATGTTTGACGCGGTCACTAGTGATGTGATGGATAGTAGACTTGATCCCACTACGCTCACGACAGAGGGACTCCTTGTTGAAGATGGAACCGTAGTTGACGCAGGGGCATACCTCCCGCTGACCAACCCCGCAGGCTTGTTACAGAATGGCGCTGAAGTGTCGTACAAAGGGTACACCTTGGAAGACTTGGTGCTCCTGAATACGGATACCTACTCGCTTGATCGTACACGCTTAACTGGTGATGGTCTCGTGCAGATCTTCCTAACGCGCCACGATACGTCCTCCGACCCGATCCTTGAGCAGTTCTTAGGAAGCGGTCAGTAAGTAGGCAAACCACAACATCAGCTACACGTACCTCCTTTGAGGTCTGGCACTAACCAGTCTGACGAATAGTGCGACAGGATGGTACGTGTAGTTAATAAATATATGCAGAAAGGTTTAATATTATGGAAGAAGAAGTACCAGAAGTACCCGTAGAGGAAGTACCTGTAGAGGAAGTACCACCAGAAGTACCCTACGCTCGCTTCATGCGTCCTAACGGTATCCCTTACGCTTACGTCCTGCTGACTCTTGATGAGTACTTGGACACCGAGGTTCCCCTCGAAGCGAAATGGGGTAGCGAGACTGACGGGACGCTCGACGAGAACGGTGACCTTGTGCAATACGCACGGCCCCTCTCCGAGTTCGCCCCACATGTCATGGTTGACGAGAAGAATAAAGAAGTATTCATGTTGCTATGTGCTTGCAGTAAGCCAAGCATACGGCAGAACCCTGTAACACCTGCAGACCTCGACGAGTGGGACACCTACCTCAACGCTGTGTTCTTCATTGACAGCAGTGAGTGGCTAACGGTAGACGAGGCTAACGGACTGTTCAATGGAAAGGTAACACGATAATGAAAAAACTAATCATAAAACTAATCACCTCCGTCCTTAAGTGGATCGATAGTAAACTAAGGAAATACGAAATGATTCCAGTACTTGACGCCGCGACTGAACTGTCGGCAATCAACAGCATTCTGAAAGCGGGTGGGGACTTCCCTTGTGATTCCCTTGAGGAACTCTCGCCTGAAGGTATTAACGCACGGACGTACCTCGACCGTCAACGTGGAAGTATCCTCGCGAAACGTTGGGACTTCAATAGTGACTACGGTGTAGACATCGTCCCATCCACAGAAGTATTGACAGAGGCTATCAGTAGCTACGAAGATACCTCGGCTCCAATCGATGTCACCTTCGAACATACTAAAAACTATTACGGTGGTCCTGACTATCCGGTACCTGCGGGGTCGTACACTTTAACCCGCAAGCCTTCTGCTGAGGATGAACAGCTATTGCTCTACTTCGAAGGACAGGTACCGTCAACAGGTTATAACATGGTTTACACCATTACCGATAATGGTACGTTCATTTCCTACGCGTTCGCTTGTTCACAATACGCAGGTTATAGCATCTCCATGAAGCGTGAAGTCTTAAAGGATGATATGCCTTCAGGGAACTACTTCCAACCTATCACCTTTACAGAGGATGATAAGTTTGGGTACGGTAGTTGGCCTGACGTTGACCCGTGGACTTTCGCTATGGAAGCACCGCGCTATGACATCGTGCAGGAACTGGTTGTTACTCCCGCTACCTACATCTCCGTCTACGAACTCCCTTCCGATACACTCTTGGCTGTACCTACAGACCGTATGTATCAGCGTCGTTGGGTCCAACGTGGTACCAAGATGTATGACCGTCAGGAGAACACGTACGAGGTAGTCACCCCGTTCAAGTTGGACCTTGCGTTCCTCGTGGACTTCAATGACATGCCCCTCCCGTTCCGCGATTGGGTAGCATACACCGCAGGCGCAGAGTACCTCGATGACCAAGCTAACGACACCGCTCTGGCTGACCGTTGGTTGGGTAAGGCTCAACGCGCTCGCATGGACGCACGTAGTCACGAGACGAGCACAGGATGTTACTCCGTCAATACACGACCGAGTGGTCCTCGCGCTAACATCTCGTTCGCTAGTGGTCAAGCACAGTCGAACTACTAATAAGTAGAAGCGACAATAGGAATTGTAACAAGCCCCCCCTCCACCATAAGGGGGGTTCACTTAAAGGAACCTTATCATGGATTTTAAAGAAGTACCTTTTATGGGACTCCAAGGAATTTCCCAACGGCCCGCTGAGGCTCGCAATGAGGGGCAGGTAGATGACATGGTGGGGTTCTTCCCTACGCCTGCTGAAGGCATGCAAACCGCTCCCCACTCCTGCTTCTGCGGGAAGCTAGACCTCACAAACATCCCCAACCAAACCCTCACTAAAGACATGGCATTCAAGATGGGTGCTGACGTGAATGGAGATTTGTATTACGTGTGTGTTACAGGTGACGAAACCACACCCGTTGTCGCATGGGATTGGAATGGTGATGAGATTGTTGTAACATTCAGTGGTGATACCAAGGAGTACATTAAACCTCGTGAAGGTTACAC
>ENA-UZXC01001743-UZXC01001743.1-metagenome-genome-assembly--contig:-Day-2-25m-contig-1743_pt1 | contig 10871 bp, 6 predicted proteins | sample MGYA00260340_ERZ794900 | MGnify/ENA metagenome assembly ERZ794900 | reverse complement strand
CTGGGTTTAGCTATGCAACTTATAAAGTGAGTGTGTTAAATTACCCTCCTGTTCCGCCAATTATGGATAGTTCATGCGTTGGATTAGATGATGCTTCTGGTGATTTATCATTTGATTGGATAGCACCTGTAGATACAGGTATTCAATTTGATTATTATGTGATTTATCATGCTACGAGTCCAAATGGGCCGTTTACAACGCTAGATACTGTGTATAACTATACAACCACAATGTATACGCATACAGGTCAATCAGGAACAAGTAATTATTACTATGTAAGAACGGCCGGTGGGTGTAGCTTAATTTCTGAGCCTTCAGATACTGTCGGTCTAGTGTTAATGACCTTGACTCCATGGCCAGCAGTGAATTCGTCTGTAGCCATTTTAAACTGGACCGCACATACATCCAAACCTAATACGAATACGTATTATCAAATTTGGAGAAGAAAGTTCCCAAATGGAACATGGGCGTTAATCGATTCGACTACGAATTTGACATATAACGATTCAATAGACATTTGTAGTGAAGATTTAGAATATGAAATAAGAATTAGAGGAAAGTGTTTCTCAACTTCTGATCATGCCATTTTCTCTGATCAAACGAACAATGAAAATATTGTACTTGATTCTGTAACAGTTTCTGGAAATACAGCTGTATTAAATTGGGAAGCGACTACTCAAGGAGATATTGTCTCATATTTAGTAATGTGGTTTGACCCATCTCTAGGAGCCTATGTTGCAGTAGACACTGTTCCGGTTGGAACACCGATGCCTTATGTCTGGCAGAATACAATGGCAGATCAGCGTTCTGAACGATATGTGGTTGTTAGTCTAGACAGTTGTGGAAATCAGAGTAGTGAATTAAACTCCATTCCTCATGAGTCTATGTACTTATCGGTTACAACAAATGCTTGTGAAGGTTTTACGCGCTTGCGGTGGAACGAGTATTTAACATTTGGTGGAACAGAATACGATGTTCTTGTAGACATTAAAGATGACAACGGAAATCAGGTGGCGAAGGGTGCTTTGCAGAGTGCAAATGGTACTAATTTGGCGTACACTCACAACACACTTATAAGTGGATATGAATATTGTTATTATATAAGAGCCAAAGACTCTCTAGGGTTAAAAACATCCACATCTAATGTTGTTTGTATAAGTTCTCTTATTGTTAAGAAGTCTAGGCTATTGTATTTAGCAAGCACCAATGTTAGAACAAATGGAAGTATTGAATTGTACAGTTTCATAGATAGTGAGGCTGATGTGATTAGCTTCAGTATAGAGCGATCTGTTAATCCATTGGGACCGTTCTTGACAATTGGAACAGTTCCAAAACCATCAATAGGCCCTTGGATTGTTACTTATAGTGATTATTCTGCGTTACCGAGTGAGAATAGATATTTCTATAGACTAGCTGCTACAGACAGTTGTGGAGCACAAGACACGGTCTCTAATTTTGGAACAAACCTTTTATTAGAAGTTGTTGGAAATGGAAACTTGTCTAACACTTTAGTTTGGAATAGTTATCAAGATTATGGTGGTATTGTAGGGAGATACGAAGTTTACCGTAGGGTTGATAACAATAGCCAGTGGCAATTGGTTACCGATCAATTGACAGCAAGCGATACCGTTTACACGGACGATATTAAAGGTTTTGCAGAAGGTGATGGTAAGTTCTGTTACTTCGTAGTAGCTGTAGAAGCCAATAATCCGTTAAGTTTTGTAGATGAAAATGGAAATGCATTCTCAAGTAGATCTAATGACGCTTGTGTTGTTCACGAAGCGCGCATGTTTATTCCAAGTGCATTTAATCCAAGTAGCCCTTATGAGGAAAATACAGTGTGGAAGCCAGTGAATATTTTTGCTCAGGGCGATTCTTATTTACTTGAAGTGTACAACAGATGGGGTAGTAAAGTTTTCTCAACTTCTAACGTAGACGAAGGTTGGGACGGAGGCGATGCTCCTATGGGAGTATATAACTACTTCTTGAAATACAAATCTTTAAATGGTATTCCAATTGAAGAAAGGGGTAGTTTTACGCTTTACCGCAACAAAACAGACTAAGAACGATTTATAACGTAAAAAACCGCACTATTTAAAGTGCGGTTTTTTTATGCCATTGATTTATCGAAAGGAGAACATTCCATAAGCCCCCATTGGCGCAAGTGTAATGGGCATTTGTAATAAGGTTTCATTCATTAATTTCATATCAAAATCAACTAGAAGAATGAAAAAACTAATTCTTTTACCCTCAATCTCCTTTCTGTTTTTACACAAGAAACGAGCGCCACTCATATTACAGGAGGTGAAACCACATGGGTTTGTAATGCAACCAATGGGTTATACAGGTCCATGGTTGGACTATGTTATGAATATGGAAAGCGGACCAATAGCACTTACCTAGCGCCACTGGCTGAATGTGCCTTTAACAAATAGTGTTAGTGGTATAATAAACTGTGATTTATTCAGTCAAAAGTACGTCTCGCCAGACTGCTTTGATCCTTTGCAAGAGATGAAATGTGACTCAGATGACCCCGCTGGGACCGGTGCCATTCCAATTTGAGTAAATCAAAGTGAGTGGACACCATTAAATGGTATTCCACCCTTGAACGGTTGGAAATTTTCATGGGAAAGTAGCTGCAGACCTGCCATCGTAATAAATTTGAATCTACCTGGGCCATATGGCTATAGTTTTCAGCTCCGGGCGATAATGTATCCATACAATGATACCAATACAAGTACTTACTATGTTAAATCATCTGATTTTTCAGAAGACTTCAAAGTGGATGCGTTTAGCGCGGTAGTCATATAATACAATAGCTTGGGCTTGACAATGACTTAGATTCTCTTTTTTACGATTGTGGTTATGCCAAACGTAGCAATGGTCTAAATTATACTCATAACCTTGAAATTTATAACAGATGGAGCAACCGTGTGTTTTCTTCACAGGATATGAACTAACATTGGGATGGAACTGCCGGAGGCAATGATTCGCCAAGGGTGTATATAATTACTATTTAAAATACAGTTCGCTTAATGGGGTCTCTAAAGAAGTGAGAGGCAGTTTTACACTTTTTAGAAATTACACAAATTAAAGTATTGGAATTTAACCTCCTCACATAAAAGGGTGAGGAGGTTATTATTTTTTAGTCACATTACTTATTCGCTTATATTTACGCGCAATTTAATCTCAAAATTAAGTTGCATAATGTCTGATATTTCTTCCAAAATTTTATTCGAGGGTTTAACGTACGATGACGTGCTATTGGCTCCTGGATATTCCGAAATACTTCCAAGAGAAGTAAGTACCGTTTCAAGGTTTTCAAAAAATATTGTTCTAAACACTCCTGTTGTTTCAGCAGCTATGGATACTGTTACGGAATCTAACATGGCCATTGCCATTGCACAAGATGGAGGGATAGGTGTTTTGCATAAGAATATGACGATTGAGCAGCAAGCTATCGAGGTTAGAAAAGTAAAAAGAGCTGAATCTGGAATGATTCTCGACCCTGTTACTTTATTGGAAAATGCAATTGTTGCTGACGCCAAAAAGATGATGGCAGATTACAAGATTGGCGGAATTCCAATAGTGGATGAGAACAACAGGTTAATGGGTATAATCACAAATCGTGATTTGAGATTTGAGCACAATGACAATCGACCGTTAAGAGAAATCATGACAAAGGATAAGCTGGTTACGGCTCATCCAAATACAACTTTAGAAGAAGCAGAGGTTATTCTTCAAAACCATAAGATTGAGAAATTACCTGTGGTTGATTCGAACTACAAGGTTATCGGGTTAATAACATATAGAGATATTACAAAAGTTCGTGTAAAGCCAAATGCATGCAAAGATCAATTTGGAAGGTTGAGAGTTGCTGCGGCAGTAGGTGTTACGGGAGACATAATTGAGAGAGTCGGAGCATTAGTAGATTCGAATGTTGATGCGGTAATTATTGATACTGCGCATGGCCACACGAAAGGCGTGGTAAAAAGTTTGAATGACGTTAAGGCAAACTTCTCTGGTATTGATGTAATTGTTGGAAATATAGCAACTGCTGAGGCTGGAAAGTATTTGGTAGACGCTGGTGCGGATGCAGTAAAAGTTGGAATTGGCCCTGGTTCTATTTGTACAACACGTGTTGTTGCTGGAGTAGGGGTTCCACAACTTACAGCTGTACTTAATGTATATGATGCAATAAAAGATACTGGTGTGCCAATTATTGCAGACGGAGGAATTCGTTTTACTGGAGATATAGTTAAGGCTATGGCTGCAGGTGCAGATTGTGTTATGTTGGGTTCTATGTTCGCAGGAACAAAAGAGTCTCCTGGTGAAACAATTATTTACGAAGGAAGAAAATACAAGACGTACCGAGGGATGGGGTCAATTGAAGCCATGCAAAAAGGTTCAAGTGACAGATACTTCCAAGACGTTGAAGACGACATTAAGAAGTTAGTGCCAGAAGGTATTGTGGGACGCGTACCGTATAAAGGTGAAGTTGGTGAAGTGATGTATCAATTCATTGGTGGGTTAAAAGCAGGAATGGGCTATTGTGGCGCCAAAGACATTGCAACCCTAAAAGAGCGCGCTAAGTTTGTTAGAATTACGGCAGCTGGTTTTGCAGAATCTCACCCACATAATGTGACGATTACAAGAGAAGCACCAAACTATAGCCGTTAATAAAAAAATACAGAGTTAAAAGGCCAGTTACGACTGGTCTTTTTTGGTTAAAATAAGTTTTTAAATGTGTGTTGAATGACCTGTTAAATATTAACAATTCATTTTAAAAACAGGGTTTTGAGAATTCACCTCAATGGTTACATTTGCTAGCCTTAAAATACAGAGTTTACATATGAAAAAAGGAATTTTATTCTTCTTGTTTATACAGTTTTCACTAGTGTCTATCGCGCAGAATGACACGTTGATTACACTTGGAGATGATGTTGTGACATCCGAAGACTTTCTTGCGGTTTACAACAAAAATAAAAATGTTGGAAAAGACATAGACCCTAAAACACCTGCTGAGTACTTAGAGCTTTACATCAACTTCAAGTTAAAAGTGAAAGAAGCAGTTGATATGGGTAAAGACACTTTACCAGGGTTTGTCAGAGAATTTGGTGGCTACAGAGCCCAACTTGCCAAACCTTATTTAGTAGACAAAAAAGCTGAAGACGAAGTGATTGCCGAGGCTTACGAAAGAATGGAGCAGGAAGTAAGAGCGGGTCATATTATGTTAGACTTGTCGGCAGATGCTCTTCCGGCTGATACTTTAGCGACTTACAATAAACTTGTAAAAATTAGAAAAGAGATTATTGCTGGTGCTTCCTTCGAAGAGAAAGCAAAGGAGATTTCTACGGATACTTATTCTGCAGTGAAAGGCGGAGACTTAGGCTATTTTACCGTTTTCAATATGGTGTATCCTTTTGAGTCTGCAGCCTACAACACTCCTGTCGGAAAAGTTTCTATGCCAGTGCGCACTCAGTATGGGTATCACTTGGTTAAAGTTTATGACAGACGAGCCAATAGAGGAAAAGTAGTAGTGGCTCAAATTTATGTGTCATCTAGCGATAAGATGAATGAGGAGAAAAGAGCCGAAGCAGAAAGAGAAGTGAATGAAATATACACGCAACTCCAATCTGGTGTGGAATTTGATCTTTTGTGTAAGCAATATTCAGATGATAAAATGACATCTTCTAAGGGAGGTGTAATGAAAGCATTTGGTTTGAATGAAATGCTTTATGAATTTCAAGAAGAGGCTTTTGCCTTAGTAAACGTTGGTGATTACACCAAGCCTTTTAAATCTGAAAAAGGATGGCATATTGTAAAGTTATTGGAAAAGATTCCGGTTCCTTCTTTTGAAGAGTCTGAACGAACAATTAAAGAATCGATTAAAGGTGATGTTAGATCTTCAAAAGGTGTGAATAGCCTCATCGTGAACTTGAAAAAGGAGTACGGTTTTAAAGAGTACTCAAAACGATTAAAAGATTACAATCGTGTTGTTGACGCGTCATTTCTTGAAGGTCAATGGGATGCTCAAAAAGCAGCAAGCTTGAACAAACTCATGTTCGTTTTAGATGGCCAAAAATTCACGCAAAAGGAATTTACTGCGTATTTATCGAAAAATCAACGTAAGACAAGACCAGGTTCTACAGTTGAAAAAGAATTAAATAAGGCTTATACGAGTTGGGTGAATTCAACCATTATGCAATATGAAAATTCTAGACTTGAAGAAAAATACCCTGAATTCAGATTGCTAGTAAACGAATACAGAGATGGAATTTTATTGTTTGATTTAACACAAGAATTAGTTTGGGACAAAGCATCTAAGGATACGACTGGACTGAAAGAGTTCTATGAAAGCAACAGAGATGACTATATGTGGGGAGATCGCGTAAATGCTGTAATCTACAGCTGTGTGAGTAAATCTACAGCGACAAAGGTCATTAAGTCTTTGAAAAAAAGTATGACAATGGATAAGGTTTTAGAGAAATACAATGTTTCTTCTGAACTAAACGTCAAGGCCGATTCTTCGTTATTTAGTCTTGGCCAGAACGAATTTGTAGATTCTTTATCGTGGAGTGAAGGTGCTTCTGAAATAGTTACAGTAGATGAGCGTTATAAATTCTTATATGTGTATTCAGTTCATAAGCCAGAGCCAAAAGAATTATACGAAGCGAGAGGCTTAATTATTTCTGATTATCAAAAAGAATTAGAGAAAGAATGGATCGAATCTTTAAGAGACAAGTACCCTGTTAAAGTGAACGAGCAATTGTTTTTAAGAATTACTGCAAACATTGACTAAGAGGTCTTTTTATATCGCCCTATTTCTGATTGCAGCCCTTCCAGGCTGCAATCTCGTTGATACACCTATCAAAGAAGGAACCAGTATTGCTCGCGTGTACGACACATATTTGTATTTAGAGGATGTTGTGCCGCAAATTCCAGAAGGCTTACCTGAGGAAGATAGCCTATTGTTGATTCAGAATATTATTTACAAGTGGGGACGAGAGCAACTGCTGATAAAAAAGGCTGAGTTTAACCTTAAAGATGATGTATCTGATATTTACGAGCTTGTTGAAAACTATAGAAACGATCTTTTAAAATTTGCTTATCAGCAAGAGTATGTAGATGATCATTTGGATACGCTCATATCTCAGGACGAGATGAATGCATATTATTTAGAAAATGCGCAAAACTATGAGCTGAAAGAGAATATTCTGAAAGCGCGTTATTATTTGTTTCCAACGGATATGGACGACTTAAAAAAAACAAAGCGCTGGTTTTTAGGAAACAGTAAGTCGTATCAAAATAAGTTTGAAGATGCAGTATTTAATTACGCACTCATTTCACTCGAAGACGATACTTCATGGATTCCTTTTGAAGAGTTGGTAAAGGTTATACCTCTTAAAACATATAATCAACAAGAGTTCCTTGCACGAAATAAAAAAGTGACTTTAGAGGATTCTTTAGGGTTGTATTGTTTGGAAATTCAAGAGTATAAAATTAAAGATGATGTTTCACCGTTGCCATATGTACGAGAAACATTGAGAAGTGTGATTTTGAATCAGCGCAAGCTAGATTTGATTAAGAAAATGGAAGAAGATATTTTTAATGCAGCATATGAAAAGAAGGATTTTGAAATACTTTAAGATAGCAATGGTTTTACTGCCGGTGCTAGCTTTTAGCCAGCCTAAGAACAAGCAATTGGTAGATGGTATTGCTGCGGTTGTTGGAAATGAGGTTATCCTTATTTCGGACATACAAATGCAGTATGAAGCCAGCAAAAGGCAAATAGCTGAAGGCATGGAATTCACAGAATGCATGGTGTTTAGTGAAATGCTTTTACAAAAACTACTGTTACACCAAGCTGAAGTAGATAGTGTTATGGTTGGTGATGATGCTGTTGAAGGCCAGCTAGAAGCTAGGTTCGTAAACTTATCGCAACAAATGGGTGGGGAAAACGCCGTTGAGCGCTATTATGAAAAAAGTGTTTACGAGCTGAAAGAAGAGATGCGCCCGTTGATGAAAAATCAAATGATTGCAGAGCAGATGCGAAACACGATTATTCAAGATGTAAGCATTACGCCAGGTGAAGTGCAGACCTACTTTGACGGTATTCCACAAGACAGTTTACCATTGATGAATGCTGAGGTGGAATTGGCACAAATTGTAAAATACCCTGAAGTATCAAAGGAGGCTGAACAAGAAGCAATTGATAAGCTAACTGAGTTGAAAGAGAAGATAGAGTTAGGAATGAGTTTTAGTAGTATGGCTATTTTTTATTCAGAAGATCCAGGGTCAAGTAAACAAGGTGGTGTTTATGAAGGCATTAAGCGTGGTCAGTTTGTAAAGGAATTCGAAGCCGTTGCTTTTAACCTTAAGAAGGGAGAAATTTCAGACCCGTTTGAAACGGAGTATGGTTACCATATTGTTCAGTTAATGGATAAAAAAGGTCAGGAGTTGGATTTAAGACATATCCTGATTAAGCCTAAGTTTTCTGATGAGGACTTAGGTGAAGCTCAAGGGTTTTTAGATAGTTTAAGAGTCTCTATCACTACAGGCGCTATGAGTTTCTCAGAAGCTGCAAGAGAATTCTCTGAAGATGATGGGACAAAGTTCAACGGAGGGATTCTTGTGAATTTCCAAACTAGCGATACAAGGTGGGATATGGGGATGTTAGATTTTCAAATGCATGCTGCTGTCAAGAAACTTGAAGAAGAAGAAGATGTTTCTGATGCAGTATTATTCAGAGAACAAGATGGTAAAGAAGGATTTAGACTTATTAAATTAAGAAAACGCTTTGAACCACATCGCGTTAACATGAAAGACGATTACCAGTACATTAAAGTCATTGCTCAGCAGAATAAACAACAAAAAGTGATGGATGACTGGATCGACAAGAGAATTGAAGAAAGCTACATTAAAATTTTGCCAGGCATGTACGAATGCGAGTTGAAACCTATATGGCAAGATTTAATTGTAGAAAAATAATTGTATGGGAGACGTTGAAGCAGTCAAAAACCTTGTTGCTAAACACAAGGAACTTAAAGAGGAAATAGCAAAAGTAATTGTTGGTCAAGATGAAGTAATTGACGAAGTTATCTTGTCTATTTTTTGTAAAGGACACGCGCTATTGGTAGGGGTTCCAGGTTTGGCAAAAACACTTTTAGTTAATACTATTGCCGATGTTTTAGGCATGAGCTTCAATAGAATACAGTTCACTCCCGATTTAATGCCTGGGGATATTGTTGGTTCAGAGATATTAGACGAAACACGTCACTTTAAGTTCATTAAAGGGCCTTTGTTTGCGAATATCATCCTTGCTGATGAAATAAACAGAACTCCACCAAAAACACAGTCGGCATTGCTTGAAGCGATGCAAGAGAAATCAGTTACAGCTTCTGGGCACACGTACAAAATGGATAATCCATTTTTTGTTTTGGCTACACAAAACCCAATTGAGCAAGAAGGGACATATCCTTTACCTGAGGCGCAATTGGACCGTTTCATGCTAAACATTAAAGTGGACTATCCAAGTTTTCAGGAAGAAGTTGATATCGTAAGAAATACGACATCGGATGTTAAGCCTCAATTGAAAAAAGTATTGAGTACCGATGAAATTTTGGGAATTCAAGATTTGATTAGACGAATTCCAACAACAGATTTTGTATTGGAGTATGCCGTAAACCTTGTAGCTAAAACACGCCCTGGAGGAGATAAAGCAACCAAAGAGGTAAATGAGTATTTATCCTGGGGTGCAGGACCTCGAGCAAGCCAGAATTTAATTCTAGGAGCCAAAGCCCATGCTGCTATTAACGGGAGGTTTTCTCCGGAAACAGATGACGTAAAGGCTGTAGCTGTGCCAATTTTAAGGCATAGAATCTTAAAAAACTACAAGGCAGAAGCAGACGGACTGACGGTCGAAAAAATAATAGAAGATTTACTTTAAGTGAGTCAAAATAAAAAAAGCCGCTTAATGCGGCTTTTTTTATTTTGAAAATATATTGTATTTGAGAATACAGTAAATAGCTCTGAAGCCATCTACAGCACCAATCTTTTTCCCTTCTTCAAAGGTTCTGCCATAATATGAAATACCAACTTCATAAATGCGAATGTTGGGAACGCGTGCGATCTTTGCCGTTACCTCAGGTTCAAAACCAAATCTGTTTTCTTTCAGCGTAAGCGACTGAACTGTTTTCGTTTCAAAAAGTTTGTAACATGTTTCCATATCCGTCAAATTCAGATTGGTAAACATGTTTGATAGAAACGTCAAGAATTTATTTCCGATAGAATGCCAGAAAAATAAAATCCTATGGGGATTTCCGCCCATAAAACGTGAACCGTAAACCACATCTGCGAAACCATCAATAACAGGTTTTAGTAGAATGTTAAATTCTTCAGGATCGTATTCCAAATCTGCATCTTGAATAACTAAGTATTCCCCTGTTGCTTTTTGAATTCCAGTATGGAGCGCAGCGCCTTTACCTTTATTTACTTCGTGTTTGAAATACTGAATGTTCAGGTCCTTGTTGTTTTCTTGATATTTAAGAATTGACTCTTCCGTATTATCCTTACTGCAGTCATTTACAATGATGACCTCTTTCTCAATGTCACCAAGCAGATTTACAGCCTTTACTTTATTCAAAATGTGATGAATAGTTGGACCTTCATTGTAGGCCGGTATTACTATTGATAACTTCTTAATCATTTGTTTCGACATTAAGTTGGACGAAAAAACCATTGTTCCAAGTTCCTTCTTGATATACATTACCGTTGGCGTCTTTCATAACACCTTGACCATGTTTCACTGAATTTAGATTCCCATTCGCATCTTGCGATTGAGACCATTCTCCATGGTACCCAGCTTCGTA
>ENA-UZXC01009308-UZXC01009308.1-metagenome-genome-assembly--contig:-Day-2-25m-contig-9308_pt1 | contig 10968 bp, 9 predicted proteins | sample MGYA00260340_ERZ794900 | MGnify/ENA metagenome assembly ERZ794900 | reverse complement strand
CCAAATTTTGAGTTATTAGGGACCAGTGAGACAAACTTCTCATTGAAAAACTATCTTGGGAAATTGGTTGTTTTATATTTTTACCCAAGAGATTCAACGCCAGGTTGTACAAATGAAGGAATTGATTTTACAAGCCTTTACCAAGATTTTAAAAAAAAGAATGTTGAAATATTTGGGATATCCAGAGATAGTATTAAATCACATGAAAAATTTAAGGAAAAATATAATTTTCCTTTTGAATTATTAAGTGACTCTGACGAAATTGCTTGCAACCTATTTGATGTCATTAAGTTAAAAAATATGTATGGCAAACAAGTTCAAGGCATTGAGAGAAGTACCTTCTTAATCGATACAGAGGGTAATCTGATCAATGAGTGGAGAGGCTTAAAAGTCCCTGGACATGCTGAAGAAGTTCTAAACTCAATCTAGTAAATATGTCACCTTATGGCTAAAAAAAATAATAAGAAAGTTTTTGTTCTTGATACAAACGTTCTACTTCATGACCCTTCGAGCTTATTTAGATTTGAAGAGCATGATATCTATCTTCCAATGGTTACAATCGAGGAATTGGACAATAATAAAAAAGGTAGTTCAGAGGTTGCCAGAAATGCTCGGCAAACACATAGGTACTTAGAAGAAATCATAGCTCCCGCTTCAGACTTAAAAAATGGGTGTGCCCTAAAATCTGAAACAAATCCTCATATAGATGGAAAGCTTTTCTTACAGACTGAAACCATCAGCTACGACCTTCCTATTTTAGCCGGGGTTAAAGCAGACAATCAAATACTAAGTGTTGTGGTTAATCTCAAAAATCAACTTAAAAAAACCGATGTCATTTTGGTATCAAAAGATTTTAATATAAGGATTAAAGCGCGTGCCCTAGGTATTTCTGCTCAAGATTATTTTAATGATAAGGTCATGACCGATGCAGAGTTACTCCACACAGGGATATATGAATTACCAGAAAATTTTTGGGAAAAGCACAGCAAGGCTATGGAGTCTTGGCAAGAAGAAGGGAAGATGTTCTATAAGATAACGGGTCCATTATGCAAAAGTTTTTTTGTCAATGCATTTGTCTTTTATGATTTTGATAAGCCATTCTATGCCATAGTTAAAACTATTAGTGGTAATTCAGCTACCCTTCAAATTGTTCAAGATTACACCTTACCTAAATTTAATATTTGGGGAATCAAAGCAAAAAATAAAGAACAAAATTTTGCCCTCAATCTTTTAATGGACCCAAATATTGATTTTATATCGCTATTAGGTCAAGCGGGAACTGGGAAAACGTTATTAGCCCTAGCTGCAGGTCTTGTTCAAACTTTAGATAAAAAAATATATTCAGAAATAATTATGACAAGAGCAACAGTTTCTGTTGGTGATGATATCGGTTTTCTCCCTGGTACTGAAGAAGAAAAAATGACACCCTGGATGGGTGCCTTAGAAGATAATCTGGATGTTTTAAATGAATCTGATGATACCTCAGGTGACTGGGGTAGAGCAGCAACACAGGATTTAATTAAATCTAGAATAAAGGTAAAATCTTTAAACTTCATGAGAGGAAGAACATTTTTAAATAAATATTTGATTATTGACGAGGCCCAGAACCTTACGCCTAAGCAAATGAAAACATTAGTTACAAGAGCTGGTCCAGGGACTAAGATAGTTTGTTGTGGCAACATAGCACAAATAGATACGCCCTATTTAACTGAGGGGAGCTCTGGGTTAACCTATGTTGTCGATCGCTTTAAAGGCTGGAATCACAACGGGCACGTGACTTTAATGAGAGGTGAGAGATCAAGGTTAGCGGATTATGCAGCAGACACACTTTAATATAGATTCCAAAAAAGGTTTTTACCCCTACCTATCCGCACAATTTTTATCAGCTTTAGCAGATAATGCCTTACTTTTTGCAGCAATCGCCTTGTTGGCTGAAATGAACGCACCTACATGGCACCAACCGCTTTTACTTCAATTTTTTGTTCTAGCATATATAGTACTTGCTCCCTTTGTTGGAGCTTTTGCAGATTCCAAACCAAAAGGGCAGGTCATGTTTTTGTCAAATGGAATAAAGCTTTTTGGTTGTTTGGCGATGTTTTTTGGTATGGAACCCTTATATGCATATGGAATTGTCGGCGTTGGTGCTGCAACTTACTCGCCTGCGAAATATGGCATATTGACAGAGTTGTTACCTAAAGAATATTTAGTTGCCGCTAATGGATGGGTAGAAGGCTTAACTGTTGCAGCGATTATTTTAGGTGCAATTGTTGGGGGATTATTAGCGAAGTTTGATGTACAAATGGCCATATTAATTATTGCCGCATTATATCTTTTAGCAGCAATTTTCAATCGCTATATTCCTATTCTCCCAATTAACCATAAAATAAAATCAAAAAATCCATGGTTTTTATTTAAAGATTTTTATTTTTCTTTTTCTAAACTTGCCAAAGATCGCTTAGGGCAACTATCACTTGCCGTAACTACACTCTTTTGGGGTGCTGGCGCAACTTTAAGATTAGTCATTATTGCATGGGCAGCTTACGCCCTTAACTTTCAGATTGATAAATCAACTCAGCTTTCGGCAATCGTTGCTTTTGGAGTTGCAATTGGTTCTGTTATTGCTGCTCGCTACATATCAATGAAAAATTCAGTCAACGTCCTACCTCTCGGAGTACTAATGGGAGCATTTGTTTGCTCAATGGTATTTGTTTCAAGTTGGGAATATGCCGCTTTATTACTCTTATTTATCGGTATTTTTAGTGGCATGCTCATCGTACCACTTAATGCACTCCTTCAACATCGAGGTCATATCTTAATTGGTTCTGGTCACTCAATTGCAGCTCAAAATTTTAGTGAAAACCTAGGCATTTTAGTTCTTAGTGGCACGTATACGCTTATGGTTAAATACGGCCTTCCAATAAATGGGATTGTCTTTATATTTGGTCTATTTGTTTTAATGTCTATGGTAATTGCCAGCATTTATTACTCACAAGATAATAAATAATTCTTTTAGTGCAATTTCACACTAGTCTCTGTTCTTTGGCTGAATAATTTTCCTAAAAACCTAAATAAAGTACTAGCAAACCCATGAAGTGCAACTAGATGCATTTGATAAAGTGAGAGATACATCAGTTTTGCTATCATGCCTTCAATAAACATACTTCCGCCTAAAATTGAGCCCATTAAATTCCCCACTGTAGAATATCGCCCAAGATTCACAAGTGAGCCGTAATCTTTGTAGACATAATTAGGAAGTTTATTTTTACCACTGACAACTTTCTTTACTGTTTTATATAGCATCGAAGCTTGTTGATGGGCGGCCTGTGCTCTGGGAGGTACATTCTCAATTGCACCAGGTGAAATTGGACAGGCAGCACAATCACCAAATGCAAAAATATTTTCATCTAATGTGGTTTGTAATGAAGATTTTACTTTTAATTGATTAATATTGTTCGTTTCTAGTCCCGCAATATTAACTAAGAAATCAGGTGCTTTTATTCCTGCGGCCCACACGACAAGATGGGATAAAATTTTCCTGTCTTTATGTGTTTTAATTCCATCAGGTGTTACCTCAGTGACTCGCTCTCCTAAAAATAAATTAACATTAAGTTTTTTTAATTCATCAGCAACGGCTTGGCTTATTCTCAAAGGAAGTGCGGGTAAAAGTCTAGGGCTTGCCTCTATTAGGTTAATATTAATATCCTTATCTGGATCAATATTTTCTAATCCATAAGCAGTCATTTCCCTTGTTGCTTTATGTAGCTCTGCAGCGAGCTCTACGCCTGTAGCGCCTGCCCCTACGATGACTACTTCGAGTTGTCCAGGTTGAATTTTAGAATTTTGTGTTTGTGCTTTCACAATGGCATTGTGCAAACGATTATGAAAAAGTTCTGCTTGATTCTGATTATCAAGTGCAATTGAAAATTCAGCAGCTCCGCTAACAGAAAAATCATTGACAGTGCTTCCGATTGACATTACTAAGGTGTCATACTTAAAAGTTCTTCTTGATATAATTTCTTTACCTTGATTATCAAGATAGGGTTCGAGGGACACCTCTTTTTTTTCGCGATCCAAATTATCCATCCTGCCTAGGCGAAATTTAAACCCATGCCAAAATCCTTGAGCCAAATAATCTAATTCATCTTTATGTGGATTAATACTCCCCGCTGCAATTTCATGTAAAAGTGGTTTCCATATATGCGTTTTTTTTGCATCAATAAGTGTAATTTCAGCTTTTTTCTTTTTACCAAGAGAATTACCCAGTTTAGTAGCTAGCTCCAAGCCTCCGGCTCCACCACCAACAATTAAAATTTTATGTAATTGATTATCTTGCATATTATGATTTTTCTAATTTATGATTTATGATTTTTGAAATTTTTTTTGATAATAATTCAGGTAAAAAAAAACGACTAAGTAATTATAACTTAGTCGTTTAATTTTTTTATTTCAGAGATGTAAAAGTTATTTAACTTCCTCATTGCCGGTTAAACCCTTACCGTTTGTTCTGACCCAAGCAATTGTTTTTAATAATTCATCAACAGTCATGCCATCATCAGCGGCCATTACACCATAGCCTTTACCACCCATACCACCATTTGTTCCGTACCATATTGTTTCAAACATACCTAGGTTGGTAGCATCTTTGGGATANNCCTTTTGCTGTTGGTCCATGACACTGAGTACATGACCAATAGCCAAATCTTTTCTTACCTCTTTTTTCAGCCTTAGCATCACCAACATAAATATTTTTTCCTGACTTAAGAAACTCTATTTCAGCTGGGGTCTTTACATTATCTTTTTTCTTAGTATCACCAAATGCTTTTGGATTTGTTATTTCAAAGGCTGTACCATCTGTTGTTTTTTTAAATACAACGTCTGCTTGTGCAAATCCTGTAAAACTTATTGCTGCACCAACAAGTGCAGAAGCGACTATTTTGTTAATTGACATTTACTGCTCCTATCTAATATTAAATAAACTCCCATGTTCCTATTTTACCAGCTCTTAATTAATATGTGTCATGTTTGATGTAATAAATTTTAATCTTTATGTCTTTTGTATCCATCTAATCTATCAACGAAAACCGGCTCTGAATAGGGTATTCCATACTCATCCATAATGGCATAAATTTTATCCAGATTTCTAAATATAGCTCCTTCAATCATTTCTCTTCTATCAACTTCCCTTTTTCTAACGCCAGCCGATATATTCCAATATGTCTTACCTTGAAGTTTTCTATTGCCTGTTGAATATTCAGGAATTGGAACTATAACCAAATCTGCGTCTGTTTGTTTAGCGTAATAGCCCCCAAGAGGTCCCCACATTATCGCTACATCAATTTTTCCACTAACTACATCGTCTACTGGCTCACCAGGCGACCTAGTTAGATCTCGTTGAATTCTATAAGGCCTCGCATTAGCCATCAAGCCATTGGCGTTAAGTGCTTGTGCAACAGGACTTTTATCAACCAAACCAATCACCCCTTTTTTTAAATCAGGAGAGTCCCAACTATTTATGTCATACCCACTGTCTTTACGGTAAATCCAAACATGGCCAGCACGGTAGTAAGGTTTAGTTGTATCTAGGGCATCATAAGTCGTATTCGTTCCTATGATAAGATCACAGCGTTTCGCATTTAATGTATTTCTCAAAAATCCAAAGCGATCATGCCAAAATTGATAACTTAATTCCTTGCCAAGATCTGCCGCTAACACTTCAGCAATTTTATTTTCAAAGCCTTCACCTTTATCATTTGAGTATGGCAAGTTGTCTTGGTCAGCACAAACTTTAAATTCATTTTCACTCGGCACTCTTGTTGGTTCTCCGGGTTTTCCCATATCAGGGTTTACAGCAACATTATCTGCCGCATTAACTGAGAAGCTTATTAATAATATAAATAGACTTCTTGATAAATTTTTAAACATTTTAAATAGTCCCTCTAATTAATTTTTTGAAATTATACCTTCAAAGAACAATTTATTCTCTAATGATAATCTCTATTTTTTATATATTCTCAATATTGTTTTTTATGATAAAAAAAAACACCCTACCGAAGTAGGGTGTTTTTAAGACTAACTAACTAGTACTAAGTTCTATAAAAGATTATAGAGCAAATACTGTTAATGCACCGCCGCCAGGAGCCGCGTTGTATTTTGTTAGTTCTTTATAACCACCAGCAGCACCAAGTGCGTCTGTGTCATTTGTTAGACCAAGGTTCATAGCCACACCAGCCCAACCACCGATGCCTGATAGGACACCAACGTGTTGTTTACCTTTGTGTGAGTATGTGAATGCATTACCAATCACACCTGAACCAACTTGGAATTTCCAAAGTTCTTTACCGCTTTTCGCGTCAAGAGCTTTGAACCAACGATCTAAAGTACCGTAGAAAACTAAGTCTGAAGCAGTTGTTAAAGCACCACCCCAAGCTGAGAATTTCTCTTTGTTGTACCATACTTTTTTGTTAGTCATTGGGTCATAAGCAGCAAAACCGCCCATTACGCCGTCAGGACCAGCAAACATAGTAAGTGTCGCACCAACCCAAGGCTGACCAGCAACATACTTAGACTCAACTGGTTCGTATGTCATACAAACGTGGTTAAGTGGTGAGTAGATTAAGCCAGTTTTAGGTGAGTATGCAGCAGGCTGTTGGTCTTTAGTACCAAGAGCAGCTGGACATGTACCTTTAGTGTTGTAATCTTGGTGTGTTGAATGTGCAGCTTCTTTCTGTGGCACACCAGATTTCATATCAATACCAGTTGACCAGTTAACGAATGGATGCACTTTTTCTGCAGAAACTAATGTTCCGTTACTTGCAACCCAAGTGTATGCAAAACCGTTTCTGTCATGGTGCCATGCATATGTTTTTCCACCTTTGTCAAATAGGATAACTTCGTTAATACCGTCATAATCCCATTCGTCATGTGGAGTCATTTGCATGCCCCAACGTGCCATACCTGTATCTAAATCACGAGCAAAAACAGTCATAGACCATTTGTTGTCACCTGGACGTACGTCTGGGTTCCAAACTGATGGGTTACCTGTACCGTAGTACACTAGGTTTGTTTTTGCATCATACGGCCACCAGCCCCAAGTAGAGCCACCACCATGTTGCCAACCATCTTTAACTGCTTGTGGTTTTAGCCATGTTTTAAGACCTAGGTCTGCAGTACCGCCTTGTAATTGATCGTTAGGAATTCTTTTGAAAGAACCACCTTCAACGTTACCACCGTTTACATCTTCGTAAACTGATAGAGCTGAATATAGTGGGTTTTCTTTGTTGAAGTCCGCACCGATTAATACTTCTGAATCAGGTCCAGTAGAGAAAGCTTTCCATGCTAGTGAACCGTCTTCGATGTTATATGCTGCAATAAAGCAACGAACACCAAATTCAGCACCAGAACAACCAGTCAATACTTTATCTTTGATCACGTGAGGAGCGTTAGTATTAGTAGCGCCAACTTTAGGATCAGTATTTAGAGTAGACCAAACTTTAGCACCTGTTTTTGCGTTTAAAGCAACTAGGTTACCGTCGTTTTGTTGTAGGAAGATTTTACCGTTACCAAAACCAAGACCACGGTTAACGTTATCGCAACATAAAACTGCTTGAACGCTAGGATCTTGTTTAGGGAAGTAAGACCATACAACTTTTTGGTTATTGTTTAAATCTAAAGCATAAACGTTATTAGGGAACGCTGTATGTACATACAACATGTTACCAATAACTAGAGGAGAACCTTCATGACCACGGTTTACACCAGTAGAAAGTGTCCAAGCTGCTTTAAGGTTTTTAACATTACCTTTGTTGATTTGAGTCAGCTTTGAATAAGCCTGGTTGTTTTGCTGACCACGAGGGTGAGCCCAGTTAGCTGAGTTCTTCATAGCTTTTTCTTGGTCAGCAGCAGCTGAAGCAACAATAGGCATAGCCATTGCAGCAGCAGTTACAAAGCCAAGAGCTAATTTGATTTTATTTAATTTCATTATAAATCTCCATAGTTTTAACTAAGGGTTTAAAAAAGAAGTAAGTACTTTCCCTACCTTATCTCGTAGCTTAAAAAAACTCTTTAATAAAATAAGAAATTTACCTACTTTTAGCACTGATATTTCTAGCACTTGTTGAAGATTTTATACCCCTAAATTTCTATTTGCAACAATTTTGTTACAATTTCTTTACATTTATTGATTTATTTTACTTATCAAAAAACACCCCTTTTTGGCCCTAAAAATTTGTTAAACTTACTTCATAAATTAATTAACCTAAATTCCAAATTTCAAAAAGTTGAATAGAAATTATGTCCAATACAAATACCAGAGAACTATATCCAGAAATCGATCCATATAAAGAGTCGTTCATTCGGGGAGACGATACACACGAGATTTTTATAGAGGAATCAGGAAACCCGGATGGACAGCCTATCCTTTTTTTACATGGAGGCCCAGGCGGAGGAACTGGAGCTAAACAAAGAAGATTTTTTGACCCAAGCCATTACCGAATCATATTATTTGATCAGAGAGGTTGTGGAAAAAGTAAACCCTTAGGTGAGACAAAAAAAAATACGACTAATAATCTGGTAAATGATATTGAACTAATAAGAAAAAAATTAAATATTAAGGCCTGGATACTTTTTGGTGGCTCTTGGGGAAGTACACTCGCGTTAGCATATGCAATTAAATATCCTAAATTGGTTCAGGGATTAATTTTAAGAGGTGTTTTCTTAAGTAGGAAACATGAATTAGATTGGTTCTTAAAAGATGTTGATATATTTTTCCCAGAGCTTCATCATCATCTTCTAAATCATATTCCAAGTACGAGTAAGAAAAATCTATTAGAAAAATATACTGAGTTAGTTTTTTCAAACGCTAAAGATTGCGCGTACAAGGCCGCAATTTCTTGGAATCAATTTGAGGGAAGTATCTTAAAACTATTACCCCTTGCTATAAGTTCAGAAACTATTGAGATAGATAATGAATTTGAGCTTGCTCGCGCAAAAGTCCAGCTCCACTATATAAATAATAATTGTTTTGTTGACGGCGAGGATATATTAGAGAAATCAAAAATACTTAAGGATAAGCCCATCACCATAATTCAAGGGCGTTATGACATGGTATGCCCTCCCAAGTCAGCTTATGAGCTCCATCAAGCAATACCTCATAGTAAACTTATTATCATTCCGGACGCGGGACATTCCGCTTCAGAGGCGGGAACATTAAGTTCACTCTTGGATGCAACTGACGAATTTAAAACAATCATCTCTTAATTTAAACACTAGGATTTTTATATAATGATGCCTCAAAAAATTTTAAATTTATTAAGGGATAAAAGAGGAGCAAAATACTTTACGTTTAAAGAGGTGCTTGATGGTTGTATCAGGCATAACTTTATTGCACTAAATGCTTCAATTGCTTTTTTTACTTTGTTTGCAATGGTGCCTTTAATACTGCTCATTTTTTTTATATTAAGTCAGTGGCTTGCAAATTCAGATTTTGCGTTATCTCAACTTGAAATTGTAACCTCAAGACTTCTACCTCAAATTAGTGACCAACTTCTCTCCGAAGTTATCAATATCTCAACAAAACAATTATCATGGGGTTTAATCTTGTTCGGCATTCTTTTTCTTGCAACGACACCCTTGACTCAAGCTCTTCGATTAAGCTTCATACAGATATTAGGTTTAACAAAAAAAAATACATATTTAAAAAATAAACTGAAAGATATTTTTTCCGTGGTCGCCATTATGTTTTTTTTCTTTGCCTATGTTTTTATAGATCTATATCTTCAAAAAACAACTTTATTGGTTAATGAATATGTCCCTATATTTAAATATAGCATCGTCACATTTTCATTATCGTTAATCTTAATGACGCTAATCATGAGTATATTTTTTAAATTTTTTATGCCGACACGTATAAAAAAGATGCATCTAATGCTTGGTGGGCTAATAACTAGTATGCTCTGGTTTACGTTAAACGATGCTTTTGGATTTTTTATTGGCTTAAGTCAGCCACTTGGTTACTTCTACGGTAGTTTGAGAAATTTATTTATTTCATTGATATGGCTCTATCTAAACACGGGGGCCATACTTATCGGTGCTGAGTTAATTGCTGCGCTGCATAAACAAGAATTACTTATATTAAAACAATTATTCTTATTAAAAAATATTCATAGACACCCCATAATTAATAAACTTATGGTGCTGTACGGGAAAAGATATAAAAAAAATAAAGTTGTTTTTAGCGAGGGGGCTCAAGACAACGATTTATATTTTGTGATTGAAGGCGAAGTTGTAATAAAAAGAAATGAGGAAGTCATCTTTACCGTCAATCCCGGAGAATATTTTGGCGAACATGCTTTGTTACATAAAAATCCTCGTTTAATGTCAGCAACAATTTGTTCTGATTGGGCAAGATTAATTAGGATCAAGGATATTAAAGTAAGAGAGATATTAGCTGAAGATTCCAAGGTTGCACAAATATTTATGTTCAATATGGCAGAAAAATTACAAAAGCTTTTATGACGGTTTCAGATCAAATGCAATACAAATTCTTTCCTCATCAGACTCAAAAGGAATTGTTCTATGAAACACAGATGAGGGGAAGAAGATTACATCACCTTCTTTAGGTTTAATAACTTTTTTAGGAAAATCATCATTTACAACTGGGTAGCCATCTCCATGAGTGCTGAGCTCAATTGCTCCCTCATCTTGAGTTTCAGTTTTTTTAGGAATCGATAAATAAATTGCCCCACTTATCCATCCATCCTCATGTATATGTGATGTTAAATGCCCTCCCGATTGCATCTTCACATACCAAGAGCTACCAAATTCAATTTGCTTGGGAAACAGATTTATAAATTCACAGTCCTCATTTTTATAAAGATCGTAATATTTGCTAATAGCATCTTTTAGACCTAATTCTAATGATTTAAAGGAGCTCTCATTTCTTTTGAATAAGTTTCCAGCTGATTGCGTTCC
>ENA-UZXC01016791-UZXC01016791.1-metagenome-genome-assembly--contig:-Day-2-25m-contig-16791_pt1 | contig 10979 bp, 8 predicted proteins | sample MGYA00260340_ERZ794900 | MGnify/ENA metagenome assembly ERZ794900 | reverse complement strand
TGCGATGCTTGCAGATGTTGCCTGTTCTGATCTGGTCAGTGCCAAGCAATGCGAAGATCTATTGTCTGAAGTGGCTGCTGGAAAAGTAATGCTTGCCTGCGGACACTGGATTAACCCATTTATTAATATGGCACATATCCATCAATGGTTGTTGTTGTCCCATGGTGATGAGGTACATTTAGTTGAAAGTTCAGCGGTAGAGTTATTACCTCAACGCAGTGCTGACCCTAGTAGACGAATATTTAAGGTTAACTGGCAACCTAAGGCTGAGACGAGGATCGCAAATGGCGAAGCTGGAGCAGGTCTATGGCGCAGAGCACTTAATCGAGGCGCGCTGGGCGTCGCTGCTCAGCTGATTGGCCTGTCTGAAAGTATTTTATATCGAGCGGTGGGTTTCACTGCGGATAGAGAACAGTTTGGTCGGCCAGTGGGTAGCAATCAAGCAGTAAAGCACTTGCTCGCAGACTGTGCTGTCAGCCTAGAGTTTGCTAAGCCAGTAATGGCTAGAGCAGCTTATGCGGTAGGTTCTAATTCTAGCGATGCAGATTGTGCTGTATCTCATGCAAAAGTTGCTGCAAGTCGCGCAGCTCAACTTTGTGCTCGTCATGGAATGCAAGTGCATGGAGCGATGGGATATACCTGGGAATGTGATTTGCATATTTGGATGAAGCGATGCTGGGCTATCGACAAGACTTGGGGCGATGCTGGTTTCCATAAAAATAGAATTCACGAGCGGTTATTAGACCCCAGTACACTGATGGGTGCGGGGCATACTTTCACTTCTGCCACCTCCAAGACATATAACTCACAAGAGGGAGCAGCATAATGGCTTTAAATCAAGCTTATATCGTGGACGCAATACGCAGCCCAACAGGGCGACGTAAAGGTGGGCTTGGACATATTCATGGTGCTGATCTGGGTGCCCATGTGCTAAAAGAGATTGTACAACGCAACGGAATCCCCGATGTTGATTACGACGACATTATCTTTGGTTGTGTGGATGCTATCGGCCCTCTAGCTGGAGACATCGCTCGAACCGCTTGGCTTGCGGCTGGTCTTTCCGACGAGGTTCCCGGCACAACTATTGATCGACAATGTGGATCTTCTCAGCAAGCAGTCCATTTTGCGGCCCAAGCGATTATGTCAGGGACAATGGATGTTATTGTGGCGGGTGGTGTGCAAACTATGACCCAGATCCCCATAGGCTCTGCAATGACCTCAGCTGCGCCTCTGGGTTTTTCTGATCCATTCTCCGGTAGTGAAGGCTGGGTCGAGCGCTATGGCGATGTTTTTGTATCTCAGTTTAATTCGGCGCAAATGATGGCGGATAAGTGGAATTTGTCTCGTGCTGATATGGAGGCCTATGCCTTACGCTCCCACAGTAGAGCATTAAGTGCTATTGAGCAGGGATATTTTGACAGAGAAATTTGTCCTCTAAACGGCATTAAAATGGACGAGACTCCAAGAGTTACGTCTCTGGAGAAAATGGCTGAACTTGAACCCATACAAGAGGGCGGCAGTATCACTGCAGCAGTATCTAGTCAGACCTGTGATGGGGCTTCCGCAGTTTTAGTGGTATCTGAAGATGCCTTAAAGCGCTACAACCTTCAACCACGAGCGCGTATAGCCCATATGTCTGTTCGTGGTGCAGATCCTATTTGGATGCTTACAGCACCGATTCCAGCGACTGCACACGCTTTAAAAAAAGCAGGTATGAGTATTCATGATATTGACCTCGTTGAAATTAATGAGGCATTTGCGCCAGTACCCATGGCATGGTTGGCAGAGACAGGGTATGACCCAGACAAAACCAATGTTAATGGTGGCGCCATTTCATTGGGTCATCCCTTGGGTGCTACAGGCACTAAGTTAATGACTACCCTGTTGCACGAGTTAGAGCGCAGAGATGGTCGTTATGGACTCCAGACGATGTGTGAAGGTGGGGGCCAAGCTAACGTGACAATTATTGAACGACTCTAATGGTTACCAGCAGTAGCTGAGTAACTTTAACAATTTGATCGATAATAGGAATTGAACAGATGGGTGATATTTGTGATGGACGAGTAATTATTGTAACTGGTGCTGGCGGGGGCTTAGGGCGAGAGTATGCTTTGGCGTTTGGTGCTGCCGGGGCCAAGGTAGTGGTTAATGATATTAATGCTCAGTCTGCGCAAAAAACCGTTGTTGATATTCAAAATACAGGGGGTCAAGCCATAGCGAACAACCAAGATATCACCAATTATGAACAATCAGCATCTATTGTCAGTGAAGCCATAGCAAATTTTGGTGACCTCCATGGCGTAGTCAACAATGCGGGTATTTGTCGTGACCGAATGTTTGCATCCATGACAGAGGAAGAGTGGGATCAGGTGATAGCGGTGCATTTAAAAGGTCATTTCTGTATCAGCAGTCACGCGGTGCATTACTGGCGAGACCAGTTTAAGCAAGGTCACAAGGTTGATGCTCGCATTATTAATACGTCCTCAGGCGCTGGATTAAATGGCTCTATCGGGCAGAGTAATTATGCGGCCGCAAAGGGCGGGATTGCATCTCTCACCCTAAATCAGGCAGCTGAGCTTAGACGCTATGGTATTACCGTCAATGGCCTTGCGCCCGCTGCACGAACGAGCATGAGTGAAGATGCTTTTGCAGATATGATGAAAAAACCAGAGGATGGTAGTTTTGATCACTATGACCCCTCCAATGTTGCGCCCTTGGTGGTATGGCTTGGCTCTGCACATTCCGCGGACTGCACTGGGCGTTTATTTGAAGCAGTAGGTGGAGAGATATCATTGGCCGATGGCTGGCGATCAACTCCCCCTATTGATAAGGGTGCCAAGTGGCAAGCGGATGAGATAGGTGGTGTGGTCCAAGAACTGATGTCTCGAGAGAGACCAGCACAAAAGGTGTATGGCACCTAATACAGGAATAATTGTTAGTCTGATTGGCATAGGTAAGTAAAGGCAAGCTATGGATTTTAAGTTTACTGACGAGCAAATAATGATCCGCGATACCGCAGAGGCTTTTCTAGTGAAAAATTGCCCCAGCGCCGCAGTACGTCAGTTTATGGATACTCAATTAGGTTATGACCCTGACTTTTGGAAGCGCATCTGTAATGAAATGTGCTGGCAAGGTCTGCTGATTCCTGAGAACTATGGTGGATTGGGCCTCGGCTACGTAGAACTAGTGGCAACTTTAGAGCAAATGGGCCGATATCTCTGCTGCTCGCCGTTTTATGGGTCAATTTGCCTGGGTGTTAATGCTCTCTTAGTTGCCGGCACAGAGCAGCAGAAAACTGCCTTTTTACCTCAGATTCTAGCGGGGAAGACAGCCACCATCGCCTATACCAGTGAGACAGGTGGCTGGGATTCAGGGAGTGTTCAAACGAGCTACAAAAAGCAGGACAATAGCTATTGTTTAAATGGGACCTACCGGTTCGTGCCAAATGGGCACAGTGCAGATATTTTAGTTCTTGCAGCGCGAGAAGAGGGAACCCAGGGAGAAGAGGGGATAAGCCTGTTTATTCTCCCTGCAAAGACTTCTGGCATAACCCGGGAATGGCTACCAACAATAGACCAAACACGTCCGCAGGGGCAGGTAATTCTCAATAACGTAATCCTAAATGGCGATGCAGTAATGGGGGAACAAGGCCAAGCTTGGGCAGAACTTCAAAACATTTTGGATCTAGCAAGAATTGGTTTGGCTGCTGAGCAACTAGGAGGTTCTCAACAGTGTTTAGACTCCACTCTAGCGTATATCACCGAAAGGGTTCAGTTTGGACGGCCAATAGCATCTTATCAGGCGATAAAGCATAAGTGTGCAGACATGATGGTTAAGGTTGAAGCCTCCCGGTCAGCGGTTTACCACGCTGCCTGTGTTGCTGATCAGTTTTTGAATCAATCTGAAGATGCTGACGCACTGATAGAAGCGGCAAGTATTGCTAAGGCATATGGAAGTGATAGTTTTTTTCATAATGCCGGAGTGGGCATCCAACTCCATGGTGGTGTGGGTATAACTGCAGAATATGACATTCAATTGTATTTTAAGCGGGCGAAGTCCACAGAGATATTTCTGGGAGCCCCTGATTATCATCGAGAGAGACTCGCAGCTCTTTTGCTAGATCAGCGGGAGGTATCATGAAGCTGGATTTTAGCCCCCAGGATGAGTCTTTCCGGCAAGAAATTGCGAATTGGTTAGCCAACAACCTGTGCGGGGAATTTGACATCATATGTGGTCGAGGGGGCCCCGGAGATCAGCATTCTTTAGTCGAAGAAAGAAAAGCCTGGGAGCAGAAACTCTATGAAGGAGGTTGGACCTGTATTGGCTGGCCTACGGAGTTTGGTGGTCGTGATGCATCCATAGAGCAGCAAGTTATTTTTAATGAAGAGTATGCAAGGGCACAGGGTCCGGGTAGAGCCGGGCATATAGGCGAAACACTCGTTGGCCCAACACTGATCGCATTTGGTAGTCAATCTCAAAAAGACCGCTACCTGCCAGGAATTTTAAAAGGAGAGACTTTTTGGTGCCAGGGTTACTCTGAACCCAATGCAGGCTCAGACTTGGCTAATGTTAAAACTAAAGCTGTGTTTGATGAGACCTCTCAGCAATGGCAGATTACAGGACAAAAAGTATGGACTTCATTGGCTCGCGAGTCAGATTACTGCTTTGTGATAGCCCGAACCGATCTTAAATCTACCGGTCACCGCGGTTTAGGGTTCTTTTTGGTACCTATAGACCAACCCGGGGTCACGGTGCGGCCAATAAAACAGCTAACGGGCACTAGCGAGTTCAATGAAGTATTTTTTGATAATGCTGAGTGTTTGGATGACGATCTCGTCGGTGAGTCCGGTGATGGTTGGAAGGTGGCTATGGGGCTTTTGGGGTTTGAGCGCGGGGTTTCTACGCTCGGGCAACAGATGTTATTTCAAAACGAATTAGATGAAGTTATATCCCTAGCCAAGACTAATGGATCAGCCAGAAATCCCCAGATCAGACAGCGAATTGCCGAGGCTCATATTGGGCTAAAAATTATGCGCTATAACAGTTTACGTATACTGTCTTCGGAGCAGGGTGACGGTCAATTACAAAAAGAAGCAATGATTTATAAATTATATTGGTCTAGCTGGCATCGAAACTTGGGGAAGCTGGCCATGGATGTTATGGGACCTGAAGGTGAGTTGCTTCAAGGAAAGTCTTACCAACTGAACAGCCTACAATCCATGTATTTATTTTCTCGAGCTGACACCATTTATGGGGGCACTAATCAAATTCAACGCAACCTGATCGCAGAGCGCGCTCTAGGTATGCCAAGAGAGCCCAGAGGATAAGATAATAGTGTTTTATTTAGGAGTAATACTATGGCTTTAAAATCAGCACCACCCTATGTCAATGGGCACAATTTACTTCAGGAAAAATCTGTAATGATTACTGCTGCCGCTGGTGCTGGAATTGGTTTTGCTGCAGCCAAGCGCGCTGCAGAAGAAGGTGCCAGAAGTATTGTTATTAGTGATATTCATGAAGGTCGTTTAACCAAAGCTGTAGAAGCGCTTAAAGCTGAAACAGGTTTAGACGCCATTTACCCTAAGCTATGCAACGTCACCCGAGAAGAGGATGTTCAGGCGCTTGTGGATTACGGGGAGAGACAGCTCGATGGGGTTGACGTATTAATTAATAATGCTGGGCTTGGTGGAACAGTCATGTTGACGGAAATGTCTGATGATCAGTGGTCTAGCGTGATAGATGTGACTTTGAATGGCACTATGCGCATGATGCGGGCAATGCTAAAAAAGATGCAGGCCCGCGGTACCGGTGTGATCGTTAATAATGCCTCAGTGCTTGGCTGGCGAGCGCAGAAAGAACAGTGCCATTATGCGGCTGCAAAGGCGGGTGTAATGGCGTTAACACGGTGTGCCGCACTAGAGGCAGCTGATTTTGGTGTTCGTATTAATGCAGTTTCCCCCTCTATTGCTTTTCATGACTTTCTGAAAAAGACCACACCAGTTGAGTTACTTGAGGAGCTGGCATCAAAAGAAGCTTTTGGTCGAGCTGCTGAAGTTTGGGAGGTGGCGAATGTAATGATGTTCCTAGCCTCAGACTATTCAAGTTATATGACTGGCGAAATAGTCCCTGTGTCGAGCCAGAGAGCTTAATGCCCGTAGGGGTATTCAATAATAACCTGGTAGCTGCCGATGAGTTGGGTTGTTGCGTCTTGCAACAGGGACTGACGCTTTTGGTCAGCCAACTTAGTATTTATCTCACTTGAGCTTTCCTCTAAGCTCAACTGTTTTAGCGGTAAAATACTTTCTACCCAAACCAGATGCTCACCAAAGGCAGATGAAATAGGCTGCGACCAATGATGTTGTGGTAACTTCCATGTGGTCTCAGCAAACTGATGGCCAAAAATACCCGCCATCTCATCGTAGGTCTTCGGAGCGAGGGATTTAGCCCCATAAAAACGATCACTCGCTTTCAATGCGTTTGGGTAATCAATCGTTAGATTAATCAGTTCCTCTAGTAAGGTAGAAATTTCAGGGGCATTGTTAGCCGCCGATTTAGCAATAAAAACATGATTGATGGAACGTCTCTCAGGATAAGTGAACTCCAATTGATGAGTACGGTAGTATTCCGCGATGTCGCTTTGAGAAATACTTATCGGTGGCAATGCTCTTTCTAGAGTCATAATCATCGAGCTCCTCAAAAAGTTGTGGATTACAGGATCTGACCGCAGGGCCTGCTCTCTGAGCTGTTTGATGATCATTAAGTCCGTAAGGTCGGATTCTTTAGACTCTGTTTGCATTGCTATATTTGCCAGCTGCTCTAAACGTCTCTTCACTTGAGGGAGGTCTTGCAAGTTGCGATTAAACGCTTCCTTGAGAAGTACTTGCTCTCTGGTGGTCTGCTCAATAATAAGACTAAGTTGATCATCATCCGGAGCCTGCTCCATTTGAACTGACCAGCTAGCAATTCGTTGCTCTATGAGTTCAGCGTCTATTATTACAGTAGGGAGCGGAGAAGTTAGTATGCGGCTAACACCTAATATCAATAATCCGGCAAATAGCATTGACCTTAAGGGCATGCGTTCAAAGTGCTGGTTTATTCGTCCAATTATCATGGGTTTATTATGAGCTAAAACGCGGTAAAAAGGGCCTTAAAATAAACATTGCGATTAAAATGTTTTATATGATAGATTGAATTCCATAAACCCTTAGTTGATCGTTATACAGGGCTTTCTAACAGTAAAGGAGATTGCAAAGTGGATCATCAAGACGCTAGTTGGGACCATATCGTTGACGTTCTGGTGGTAGGCTCAGGAAATGGAGGTTTGACTGCTGCGGTGGCCAATCATGAGATGGGTAGCAAAGATGTCTTGGTTATCGAAAAAGCCGATAAAATCGGTGGCACCAGTGCAACATCGGGGGGTGGTATCTGGATCCCTTGTAACCGTTATGCTCAAGAAGCCGGTGCTGAGGATAGTCTCGATGAAGCCCGCGAATACCTAAAACACACCCTCGAAGGAGAGGATATTCCTCCTGAACTGGTGGAAAGCTATTTAGAAAATGGCCCAAAAATGGTCGACTTTCTGCATAACTGCTCCCATGTGCGTTATGAATCCTTGGATCATTACCCTGATTACTACTCCAGTCTCCCAGGTGCTAAGCCCGGTCATAGGTCGCTCGAACCGACGCCAATTAACGCCTCGGAACTAGGGTCAGAGTATAAAAGAATGACCTATAGTCATCACATGATGCGCATGTTTGGTGTTATTCACTTCACTCAAGTAGAAGCTCAAGTCCTGATGTTAAAGCTCCCTGGTTGGAAAAAGCTCACCATGAGTATGGTGCTGAACTATCTCTTTGATATCCCTTGGCGTCTGCGCACAAATATTTCTCGGCGCTTGGCCTGTGGTAGTGCTGGTGTGGCTCGACTCTACTTGTCTGTTAAAGAGCGCAATATTCCCGTTTGGTTTAACAGTCCAATGGTAGACCTAATTGAAGAGAATGGTCGTGTAGTGGGAGCGACGGTAACGCACGACGGTAAAAATATTAGAGTGCATGCGCGCAATGGAGTTGTCCTGGCCGCCGGTGGATTTGAACGCAACCAGGAATTGCGAGAGAAGTATCTACCTAGTCCAACCAATGTTGAGTGGAGTGCTGGAGCCCATACCAATACGGGTGATCCTTTAACGGCAGGGCTTAAATTAGGGGCTGCTACACGATTAATGAATGATGCTTGGTGGACCACGACTCTGTGTGTACCTGATGAGCCAATGCCGCGACTCAGTATCATGGAGAAGTCCTTTCCAGGATCCTGCGTGGTCAATACCAAAGGCGTTCGTTTTGCCAATGAGTCACAGAATTACATGGCCTTTCAAAAGCGTTTATTTGAGGCGCACAGTGATGAGAACCCCTGTGCCCCTGCCTACCATATATTTGATTCTAGATTTCGCCGTGATTACATTGTCGGGCCGTTAATGACCGCTTCGATGAAACCTGATTGGACAATTCCCAAAAAATGGTACGACCAAGGGTTTGTGGGTAAGGCGGATTCCATTACTGAATTGGCCGTACATATGGGCATTGATCCGGAGGGGCTTGAGGACACAGTCAATAAGATGAACCATTACGCCAAAACAGGCATCGATGAAGATTTTCAGCGGGGAGATGCAGAATATGATCGATACTATGCTGATCCTGAAATTAAGCCAAATCCATGCTTGGCGGCTATTGATGAAGGGCCGTTTTATGCCATGCGAATCGAGGCCGGTGACTTTGGTACTCTTGGTGGTTTAGCTACAGACGTCAATGCTCAGGTATTACATGAGAATGGAGAGTGGATTGAGGGTTTGTATGCGGTGGGTAACTGCTCAGCGGCTATACTATCAACATATCCGGGTCCAGGAGCAACACTTGGACCAGCCATGACTATGGCTTACCAATCGGCGAAACATATCAACCAATACCAAGATTAATGGGACCTATTATGCTCGATCTTGAAGCCGTCGAATATATCCAACAACTTAAAGCTCGCTACTTTCGGTTCCTTGATACCGCAAATTATGAAGGGCTAGAAACCTGCTTTACCACTGATGCTTCGGCATATTTTAAGGGTGGCAATTACGAATTTACGCTAAACGGATGGTCTGAGTTGGAAACATTTTATCGTCGCTCAATTACCGAGAAAAAATTTGGTGTTCACAATGGTCATCACCCTGAAATTACCGTAACGGGTGATTCAGCGACGGGTATTTGGTATCTCACAGATACTTTTATCAACCTTAAAGACAATACCACTCTGCGCGGTACGGCGCTGTATACCGACGATTATGTGCGTATCAAGGATACTTGGAAAATTAAGCATACAGCCTACGAACGACTGTTCGAAGAAATAGAGCACAGAGGCGCGGGGCTTCAGGTTACGGTTAACCCCATCCGTAAGTAGAATCAATAATTAGACCCAATTTTGCGTACAAAGGTAACCATGGCAACAGACCAAGTACTCCCAACCAGTCCTATTCAAGCATCAAGTGTTGATTACTGGGACTTTGAGGCTAATGTAATTGTTATAGGTTGTGGTGGAGCCGGGGCCTGCGCTGCGTTGAGTGCCCATGATGCGGGCGCTAGTGTAATGATTTTTGAGTTAGCATCAGATATTGGCGGTTCCACGGCACTATCATCAGCGGAGGTTTATCTGGGCGCCGGAACACGAGTACAAAAGGCGACCGGGCACAAAGATACCAAGCAAGGAATGACTGAATTTTTGACAGCTGCAGCGGGACCTCAGGCAGATGCAGAAAAAATAGAAGCGTATGTAGAGGGTAGTACCGATCATTTTGATTGGTTAGTCACGCAAGGGGTGCCATTCAAGGATTCTGAGTACCCCCATCGGGCTATTATGGCATTGACTGATGACTGCCTACTTTACACTGGCGGCGAAAATGCCTATCCCTATAACACGTTGGCTTCACCCGCACCTAGGGGCCATAACCTTCAGGTCACAGGAGATAACGGCGGTCCCCTTTTAATGAAAACCTTGGGCGCCAGACTGAACGAACGGTCTATCCCTATCCACCTTAATAGTCGTGCTTTGGCTCTTATTGTTGATGATATTGACCAGCAGCAAGTGGTTGTCGGGGTGAAGGTGCGTATCGATATGCAAGAGCGATATGTCAAAGCCCTATTTGGGGTTATTTTAGCCACAGGTGGTTTTGTCATGAACCAGAAGATGGTGGAACATTACGCACCTGAACTGACTAAGTGCACGGTACCCATAGGGAACCCTGGAGATACTGGGGCTGGCATTTTAATGGGCATGGGCGTGGGAGGTCAGGCCATTAACATGCATGAAGGCTTCGTTAGCTTACCCTTTTATCCCCCAGCATCGCTCACCTATGGACTATTCATCAACAGCCAGGGGCAGCGTTTTGTGAACGAGGATAGCTATCACGGGCGGGTTGGTAGCCTAATTTTGCGTCAGCCCGGTGAACGAGTTTATTTGATTCTCGGAGTTGAAGACTACGGTAACTATGAGACTGAGTCCTATCTCAATGCGGATTTAGTAGCCACGGCAGATTCCGTATTAGAGTTAGAATTAGACTTAAAACTACCTCAAGGACAGCTACAATCCACTATCAGCGACTACAATAAAAGTGTTGAGCTGGGGGTGGACTATGCTTTTCACAAGGACCCTCGCTGGCTAAAGGCCATTGAGCCACCCTACGTAGCCCTCGACGTGACTCCCGGGCGTGGTGCGTTTTTTCCCTATTTTACGCTCGGAGGTTTGGATACCTTGCCTTCTGGAGAGGTACTTAAAGCTAATGGTGAGGTTGTATGCGGTCTTTATGCTATTGGTCGTACGGCATGTGGCATACCAAGGCGCGGAGAAGGCTATGCATCTGGAATGTCAGTTGGGGATGCTACATTTAGTGGTCGTCAGGCAGGTTTGGCAGCAGCTAATAGAATGATGATAGAGAGGAATGCTAA
>ENA-UZXC01015522-UZXC01015522.1-metagenome-genome-assembly--contig:-Day-2-25m-contig-15522_pt1 | contig 11052 bp, 15 predicted proteins | sample MGYA00260340_ERZ794900 | MGnify/ENA metagenome assembly ERZ794900 | reverse complement strand
GCATGTTAATCCACAACGTGCGATGCTCGTCTTCGGTGATCGCACGCTTGGTGACTTTGGAGAATTTGGGCCACATTTTCCGAGGCAGAACAACGTGGGTTCGTGCACCTATATCAAGCGCCAACTGCTGTATTGCGCTCAGATAAATCTGCGTCATCTGTCCCCCTTGATGCATGAGGTCAAGGAAGTCGGTTCCAGTAGTTTGATCGACTTCAAGTTTTCGCAGCCGATCCCAGCGTGAGTGCTTGAACTCGTTGGCTTTGCGCTGTTGGGTAACAGGCTTGCCTGTGCTGGCGTAGATATTGATCAGTGATTCCCAGTTCATAGTATTTTTTGTTTTTTCTTGTTGCCGCTGTGAGGTTTGTGGTTATAGTGTTTGCAAGGTCGTTCAAGCACGCTTAGCTCAGCGGTAGAGCACTGCCTTCACACGGCAGTTGTCGCAGGTTCGATCCCGACAATTATGCTAACTGAAATAGTTAAAATAATTGGCCCTTATAAACCAGTCTATACGTTGGGATAAATACACACATGAAAAATGCGCTTGAACCTGTCACGATCTCCTTGCCCTCCTCTTGCCACGAACTGCTTCAGCAACTTGCTGAGGATCAGGGAACGGGTCTAGACTCGTGGTTAGCCCTCCAGATTGACTCTGCTTGGCGTGTTCAGTCTCAATCCAAAAGCGCAGAAGAGCCGACTTAGTAAATCGACTGGCTGCTGCGAGTTCTTCGAATTGAGCTTTGTGATCAGAGCTAAGCCAGAACGTGTGTGATACTTGATCTGGATCTCGTCTGGAGTTTGGGTCTGCTTTTGAGTTACGTCTTGTTGTTTTTTTCATAACGGTTTCTGTGCACTCATACCCTGCAAAGTGCTTGCCCCGTAACTCCAATCTACTACACAGCAATAAAGGGTCAAGAAATAACAAGATTAACTCTATAAATTAACTTGCATTACAAGTCACTACACAACACTATGTAAGCCTACATGAGTGAGTTACCTAAAATAAAACGACCGAAAACAGTTCCGTTGAGCGACTCTGCTCACAGACGGATTAAGCGTCACTGTGAAAAAAACGGAACAAAAATGCAGTGGGTAATAGAACAACTAATAAAAAACCACCTATGAAACCGATGCCAGACCCCGAAATACGGGACATCGCAATAGCCAAATTTTCCGCTGAGTTCCGCAGCAAGTTCGACGCTGGAACCAGAGAACACAACGCTGACGGCACTCGCGGCTTAGCCCGCATGTCCACGCACCAACTGATACATAGTATCCGAGAAGAGGTCTACGACCTCTACGCCTACGTGCAGGCGTTGGAGTTAAATTTGTTAGCAGCAGAGGCTGCTGCCGACATGACACAAAACAAACCAGAACAATAAAACAGAAAGATAAAGAAAATGTTTCTATCAAACGAAAGCAAAGCAAGTAAAGAATTCGAACCACACCCCAAAGGCGCAGCGCGAGGTGTGTGTGTCGAGGTCATTACACATAATAAAAAAACAGGAGAGCCTTGGAGCAAAAGTGGCGATCACGGAACCAAGTATCAATTGATACTAGCGTTTCAAACTGAGAAGCAAGTTGAAGTTGAGGAGGGAGTCAAAGAGTATTGCGTGCACTGGGAGTGGTTCAATATTCCTGAGTCTATCGCTAACGAAAACTCCAAGCTGCACAAATTTTTCCGTGACTGGGAGGTGCCGATCAAGGCGTTCAAGACCAAGGAAGAGTTTGAAGAAGAGGTAGTAGGTCGCCCTGCTTTATGTGTGTTTACACATAATAACGTGGACGGAAAAATCTACTCCAACCTGACTAGCTGCACAGCTATAGCAGAGGACGATCTGGAAAACGCTTGGGTCGCCAAAGATTACAAGCCCTACACCGAATCCGCACCGTTCTAAAATTATGTTTCTCGCAGCAACAACTCCCAATAAGCGAGATCTTAATAAGGACGAAGGGGGTCACTGGTATTCGCCCAGTGGCTCCCCCAGTCACACTGTTAAGGCTCTCAACGGAACAGACCGTAACACTACCAAGAGGGACGCTCGCAAGCTGGGGCTCTATCCCTCAGTTACCACGCTCACTAAGATTATTGCTAATCCGTCACTGGATCGCTGGAAGCAAACTCAGATACTGGATGCTTGCTTGGCTCAACCGATGCGAGCAGGAGAATCTGAAGAGGATTACAGGGGCAGAGTCATGCAGCTCTCTCAGAAAAAGATGACTGACGCCCGTGCGTTCGGTTCTCTTTACCACTCTGCAATCGACGAGCTGAACCAGACAGGTTATGTCGGAAGCGAATACGAGGAGATCAAAGAGCATGTCGCTCTCTACGTCCAGTGGGTTCGCGACAATCATGTCAGGTTTATTGACACTGAATTTGTAGCAGTCAATAAGAAGTTGGGCTACGCAGGAACGGTAGACGCTATTGCGGTTATTGACGGTCGCACCACTCTCCTAGACTACAAGACTCAAGACGTTAAGTCTGGTAAGCCCAGGTTCTATCCGAGCTGGATCTATCAGCTAGCAGCCTACAAATACGCAGATTGGGACAACAAGCCGAAGCGTATATCACAGGTCATGTCAGTGGTGCTACCAAGCAATAAGCCTACATACCCTATTATCAAGATCTGGGACGCAGCCGAGATCCGCAATGCGTGGCAGACATTTCAGGCAGCATGCAAGTTGTGGCAGCTGACTAACAATTTCAACCCAGCCGCGAATGCAGAAAGAGTAACAACGGATGCCTAGCGGACGAACCAGCAGAAGCAAAGGAGCCAGAGGCGAGAGGTTGTGGCGAGACGTTCTCCGTGCAGCAGGGTTCGACCCTGCCACAACCTACCGAGGCAGGCAGTTCTCGGGCATGTCACCTGACGGGGTATCCCCTGATGTGGTGTGCCGAGAGCTGCCTACGCTCCACTGGGAGGTCAAAAACGTAGAGAAACTGAATCTGAGAGACGCATACGCCCAAGCAGTTCGTGACGCAGGGGAGGGGAAGACGCCGATAGTGGCGCACAAAAAGAACAATGCAAATTTTTTGGTCACGCTAAGCGCCGAGGACTTCCTCGAAATAGTTCGGCGCAGTGACCTGATCGAGGGAGGCAGCGATGCTAGTGGAAATACCCGATGCGATAATGACAAGTGACCTGACGCCCCAAGCCAAGTTGATAGCTGGGCTCTCTTTTTCAGGGTCTAACTCCAGTGCTAGTGCTATCGCAAAGTTGCTCAATGTGAGCAAAAGAACGGTCGAACGATCACTTAAACTCGCAAGACAGTGCGACACCAGTGTCGCAAAATGCGACACGTATGTCGCAAAAAGCGACACCAGTGTCGCACGTAGTAGTAGTAGTAGTAATAAAGAAATTTTAAAGAAGGAGGAAGCTCCCACTCTTAAGCCTACTCGTTCACAGGTTGACGACTACTCAAAGAAGCACGACCGCACCGATCTCGCTGCTGAATTTTTTGAACACTACGAGGAGCGCAGCTGGCTCCACAACGGAGAACCCCTCAAGGACTGGCGAGCTATGTTCAAAGGTTGGGTTCGTAATTACAGATCCTCAAAGCCTGCCTTTAATAAGGGCAAGCCTCAGACTGCGGAGGCTGCGAGGCTAGAGGTAGACATGCAGCCTTATTAATAAAAATACAATGACACACGAAATACCACACGATTTAGAATCTGAGCAGGCTGTTATCGGAGCAGCTGTTCAGGGAAAACTGAACGACCTAATAGCGTTCGGCATCACTGAAGAACATTTCTTCCACTTTAAATGTCGCCTGATGTGGCGAGAGATTATGCAACTGGAACAGGCTGGTCAACCTGTCAAACAGGACACGCTTGCTCACAAGTTTCTTGGCTCTGACAAAGTGAACCAACCTACAGTTCTCGACGTAGAGCAAGCTGTTGACCGCTGCCCCAGCTCCTGCCAGTGGGAATACTACGCTAGTAACACCGAAGCTAAACGCAAGGCCAGGGCAGTCCAAGAGGCAGGGCTGAAGTTGGCGCAGAAATCAGGCACAGCTGAGAGCCTTGAAGATCTAGTCAGCGAGGCAGAAAGCTGCATATTCGATCTCAACCAGAAAGTCAGCAGCGCCGAAAACGAAAGCCGAGAGGCTCAGATGCGTGACCTGATCGACCAGCTACAGGATGCTCACAACGGAATCAAGCGTGGTTTGCCTACAGGCTACGACTCGCTGGACGGTATACTCGGAGGGCTGGAGGGTGGAAGACTTTACGTTCTCGCTGCTCGTCCCTCGGTTGGTAAGTCAGCTATCGCTGGCAACATTGCTGAGAAGCTAATCCTCGCTGGAGTTCCTGTAGGATTCTTCTCCTACGAAATGACTGCGCGTGAAATCAACCTGCGGATGCTGTCCTCCACCAGTGACGCTGATCTGACTGGTGATATTATCAACAGAAACGCAGACGAAGCTGGGCGTCTCAGGACTATAGCTAAGACCAGCCAACACATCGTCGATCTAAAGAAAGCTCCACTGAAGATCGTTGACGATGCCAGCCTGACGATAAACCAATTGCGCTCACATGCTCGTCGCATGGTTGCTGACCGAGGCATCAAGCTAATCATTATAGACTACATTCAATTGGTTAAACCAAGTGACGATGTGAAGCGCAGGGATCGTCACCTACAGGTAGCTGAGGTTACCCAAGGGCTAAAGCGATTAGCCAAGGAACTCAAGATCCCTGTAATCGGGTTAGCCCAGCTAAGCCGTGAGGCAGAGCGTAACGGTAATCAACGTCCGAACATGTCAATGCTGCGAGAGTCTGGATCACTGGAGGCAGATGCAGATTGCGTCATGTTCCTCTGGCAAAAAGATGTATCGATGTATAGCGGACCCAACGTGCTGCTCAAGCTGACCGTTGGGAAAAACAGGGCGGGCAGGCTAGGGGAGATTGACCTAGTTCTCGTCCGCAACAAGACTAGGTTTGAGTGCGCCTCGGAACCACACCACGAAGAGTGGTTGAATGCAAAGAGAGCGGAGCAAGTTGGATAATTTTTCACCAACCTAACAACACCTGAGATATGTTGAACTGCCTATAACTGGCAGTGGTGAAATCGGGAGGGCGCGAGGTGCGCTCTCCCAACCTGAAAGAAAAATGAGAGAGCTGATAAAAACACTGACCCAACTGTTAGGGCTAGCCCGAAACAGTGAACATCACCAGCTACGTATAGCTGAGCTTGAAGGCAAGATAAACACCCTGGCAGAAAAACAGGACATTCCTGAACAGCAATCATTCGTCTACAAACTGGAGAATGATTCAACTGGTTACGCAGATGAAAGCTGGGAAAAGATTATCAAAGAGGGACAGGCGGTTCAGGCTGCTTACCGTGATAAGTCCGAGGAATACTGGCAGAAGAAGCAAGGAAACTCCCCTTCTGGTCGAGGTTGGTACGGTAGTTTTGAAGCTCCAAAGATTATTATTTTAGCAGCTGAACCTGTTTATAATTTCAGGAACACGGCACGCCTAGCTGGTTCGTTTCAAGTGAGATCACACGCGCACATGGGCAGTGTCTTTCGCTTTCACGGCACAGGTCCGCATGTCCTCAAGGATGATAACGGTTGGTGGCATCAGACTGACGCTCCAGTAGGGCTCTACGTTGAGCCGAGCACGCTGGTCGAGGGCAGGGATGTTCGTAATTTTGAGCAAGCGATTTCGCATGTAACTCTGGTCGGTCACACAGGTTCGTTACCACTCTACATAGCTGACAATGCATTCAACTTCAGGCTAACGAACTGCAACTTACAGGCACATCAAGGCTGTCGCTTCGTAATTAAACACGGCCCAGCTCTAGGCGCTAGCTGGTATCCAGTCCGACAGAAGCCCAGCGGTAATGTTTACCTGCCAGACCCTATCTTCAAAGACTGCCTGATCGAGGGTTGTCACAAGTGGGACAGGCGCAGCGTTGGCATAGCTGCTGGAGGAAACAATATACAATTTCACGGGCTTAATTTTTACGGCTGCGTCACAGGAATTATGAGCACGGGACAGGGGAGAACGGTGTCCGCTTGCACGATGCATCACGGAGCCACAGGGGACGGAAGAACCTGGGCTGCCAAAGAGCAGCTAGCTCTGGGAATACTTAGCAGACGGGAGAGCGATAACCCAGACTCGCTGCAAAACAACCCAGCGTTCCCGTTGATTAACCCAGTGAAACGAAGCCGAGCTAACGAGTCGTTGGGTTGGTATCAAAAAGGTGAAGCGTATATATGAGGATGAACGGCTTTAACAATTGCATAGCTGGTATCGTGGAAAGATTCGGACAGCCTGACATTGTTTGCTACGACAAAGAAAAAGTTATAGACCAGCTACAGGTGGACGGCATGTCTTACGACGACTCAGTGGAGTGGTTCTATCACAACCAGCTAGGCGCTTGGGTAGGAGACACTACACCGTGTTTCCTGACACAAGATACGGACCCGCAAATATTGGAATCATGAGATCGCGAACAAAAGACTGGGGGATCGTGAAAGGGCAAATCGATCCGTGGCACGAAGTGATTTCCTTCAAGCAGCAGGTTGAGCTACAGAGTTACAATCGATTCTTCAGTAAGCACAGGAAAAACAGCAACTATACGAAGCCAAAGAAACGGAACAAATAATTTATAGAGCTGGTGGTGTGGTGTGCAGGGAGATCCTGCAACTAGGTTTTTGTATTTGCCCTATTGAATCAGAGCCAGCCCTTACTTTTATGACAGACGACGAACAAATACAGCTAGCTGCGGAACGGTTGGAGGGCAGGGTAGTTCCGTATTGGAAGCTCAAGCACCCGCCTAAATTATCTGAGCTTAAAGCAAGTATGCAGCAGATCGAAGACAGACTGGAACGCACCCAGCAGATGACTGAGTATGCCAAAGAGGTGAAAGCTAGGAAGTATTGGGAGCAAGAGGCGAAGCGAGTGTGCGCCACCAAATCTACAAAGAACGAAATTCGCAACGCTATGTGTGGAGTTACACATAGTGATACACTGACACAGCAATTAAAGGAGTGCCTGAAGAAAGCCAGATAATGCTTCGTGAGGAGTTACGCCCTTACGACCAGCTACTCGCAGCTATTATTATTCAAGCTGCTGGAGATTTCTGTGACGCCTACACGGCTGGCCTGATAGCTGAAGACAACACGGTGGACACGCCTGCCTTGCAGGAGATGATCATCGTTAACCGCTACAAACGCTGCACGTTTCCTAAGTGGATGCAGTCTATCGACATCACAACTTCGGTTACCTTCCTGTTTGAGGGTGACACGCTAGAAAACATCTTACCCGAAGACTGGAACATAGGCGCAGATGCCCTTCGGGATTTTATATTACAGAAAGCTAAAGCTGGGGAACGTATCTCCAGCTATTTTGTTTACGAATCTACATGACCTCTAAAAATATTATACAGCTGCACAAGAGTTACGAAATCCTGGGCTCGTTTGAGCGAGTATGCTTGGAACGGTGGAAGCTGTTAAATCCTGAGTGGAAATACATCTTTCTAACTGACCACGATTTAGATGAATACATATGCGACACTTGGCCTCAGCATGCAGATGCTTTCAACGAGATGAGAGGGGTGCTTCGGTCACAGTTTATGCGCTTCGCGTCAGTCTACCGCTACGGAGGAATCTACGCTGACTGCGACTGCTACCCTATCCGATCGTTGAGTCAGTTTGTAGACCCTGAAAAGGATGCAATCTGGTTCAGACTTTTGAACAGGGACATAAACGGCCTCAACCTTGTAGCTGACTATTTGTTTTACGCGCAGCAATCACACCCTCATTTACGGGAAATGATTGAGCAAAGTTTTGAAAGGGTTGGTCAGCAAACCTCCAAATTTAAAAACGATTTTGCTGGCTACATGTATTGGAGCAGTGGAATCCACGGATTGTCGGATATTGTGATGAAGAAGTATAACTCGGCGTTTCAAGACGGCAGTGGAGGTTGCCGACCACACGACATGCTTGCTGACCCTGAGAAGTGGGACGTATTTCACTACAGCGTGGAAAGCTGGATACCAAATAACAGGTTTCAGAGAGGTGGTGGCGATCCGAAGGTGGATCAAATCAACAGCCTGAACATGCTGAAACAGATATACGGAATTTAATTGTAAGCTATGAGAATGTTATCCAAAGAACAGGTGAAGCGCAGAGAGGAAGCAGCTAAAGCTGAAGTCAGAATAGATAAGCTGATAGCTCGCTGCTACCCCGAATACATTATCTCCAAAACTCCCAGCCGATACAGCAGGGTGGACGGGTTCCTGTTGGACAAGGACACGCACGAACCAAAAATAATATACGAAACCAAAGCGAGGAACCAGTCGCTATCGGATCTGGTGGGGGACGATTACTCGTTCTCTATCGACACAGCTAAGCTGTTAGCTATGCAGCATCTCAGCGATTTCTTACGCATAGAAGGAGTCATCTTTACATACCTACTGGGTGACGGAGTATTACTCAGGACACCAGTGACATCTAGGTCTGGCGGTTGGTCCTGCCAGAAATCCACCGAAGAAGTCTTGGCACCGTGCAACCTCGGAGGCGAGATGATTATGAAGTCAATGAGCGCAGTAAAGCTGGACAACACACAGATACTACTGACAGGAGGGAACACGGGATCGGTATGAAAGTTTTTATTGCGGGACATACGGGGCTGGTTGGGCGGGCGCTGCTTCGTAGGTTGCAGCTCGCTGAGAGTTATACTGTGACGCACCCAATAACACGGGTAGACTACCGTAACCCAGCTGCGACACTTGAAGCTATCCGTATTGCAGAGGTTGACGCTGTAGTTGTTGCAGCAGGTAAGGTTGGCGGGATAGGTGGAAACATCGCTGCGCCCGCAGACTTTACACATCACAACGCGAGCATACAGCTAAACATTATTGAAGCGGCGCGAGCATGCGGAGTTAGAAAACTAATTGCACTAGGTAGTAGCTGCATCTACCCAAGGCTATGTAAGCAACCGATGTGTGAAGAGGATTTCCTGACTGGTCCCTACGAACCGACCAACAGAGGATACGCTGTAGCTAAGACGCTAGGCATAGAGATGTGCCGAGCCTACCACGCGCAGCACGGCTGCAACTTTTACGCGCTCATGCCTCCTAATTTATACGGACCCTGGGATAACTTCAGGCCAGCTGAATCCCACGTAGTAGCTGCGCTACTGAATCGAGTCTCCGCCACGCCAAACTACGGAGAGCTAACCGTGTGGGGCAGTGGTAATCCACGTAGAGAGTTTATGCATGTGGACGACCTAGCATCCGCTGTGGAGTTTTGTTTAGAAAAAGTTAACGCTGAGCATTGCGGGGAGGCAGGGTTCCTGAACGCTGGCACAGGGGAGAGCTGTTCTATACGGGAGTTAGCTGAGCTAGTGATAAAGGCCAGCGAGAAAACAGTGCAGATTAAGCACGACAGATCCAAGCCTGACGGTATGCCGAACAAGCTCATGAACTCTGATAACATACACAACCTTGGTTGGAGACATGCGATCTCGTTGAAGGACGGATTGAAAACAACGTGGGATTGGCTGTTGAAGAACAGGGGGCTGAAAGATGTTAGGGTCTAGCTCAGTAGCGCATGCCGATACACATAATTACAGGCGACTAGCTCTGGCTATCCTCGTTCAGGCTGTCTGGGATGTTGTCATGTTGCAGCGTGCAGGGGTGATAAAGAAGGGTGCAGCTATTCCAGCTGCGAGCTGGCCTGTAGGTAGAGATACCTACGGTTTCAGGAAACAGAAGTGCATTAATAATTTTTACTTTAAGTCAGGGCATGTGCAGGAGCTATGCGACTTCGTGACAGGGGCAGGACTGGGGGGATTGCTGGAGCTGGTGGGGTGCAATGTTGATCAATCACTGTTTATTGATCTATTGCATGAGCGAAGAGTATCAGCAGTGGACCTGATCAATACGTGCAGGACAAAGTAAAAGCCCCGCTGGGCAGAACCTGACGGGGCTTCTTGAATAGTGGCTGTAAAAATGCAAGCGTTCGGAATTGGCTGTAAAAAATGAACACTCTAATATACTCAGGATGTCAGGGGTTTGCTCTGACAGAAAATATTGCAGGCCAAACAATTATGCCTGAATTGTGGGAGCACAATCTCAAAGCTCTCCGCATCTATGACGCCTCTCCAGAAGAATTACTGGCAGCTACCAAGACAGCTGACGTAATAATCGCGTCACCTACCCCAGCGGATTGGCGCAACGATAAGAGGTTATCAATTGAATATATCCTGCAACAGAAGAGGCAAGAAGCTAAAGCGATAATACTGCCTCGCATGGACTGTGCTTTCTATTACTTCGATTACGGTCACCTGTATCTGGACGACCGTCTTATCTTGGAACCTGCACCAATGCACTTCCGAGGGCTGGTTGACTGCTACATGAGGGGGGAAGGGGTTGACTGCTTCTTAGCTGAGTGCGTAAACAACGTTGATTACTGCACAGATTATACCGAAGAATGCGCTCGTCAAATTGCAGCATTATCCAGCCACGAAGAAAGTCTGAAGAAGTTACAGGGCGTAAACGGTAATACTACAATTATCGAGTTCAGTAAGGCGATTCAAGAGCACAGAAACAATAACCTGCTGTCGCATACTCACAATCACCCGACCAGTTTCTTTCTTAGCTGGCTTGCTTATTACCTTTGCGACGAGATCGGATTGGACCGTAACAAAGTTAACCCCCACGTATCACCGTTCATGCAACCAAAGGGTGGCACAGGTCAGCTACCCCTGTATGCTTCAGTGCAGAAGCATGTATCGTTTGATTGCGCGAAGTATCCACCTGACTTTAGGGAATTAAATCTGGGTCACGTAGGGATAAAGGAAGTTGCTGATTGGTATCTTCAGTCATACGAGCAGCAGAACCTGCGCGAAAAGCATAAGGACACATACAAAAAAACCCTCACTGAACGTGTGTCCAGTGAGGGTAAGTGTTACTAAGTGTAGTGTTTCTTAGCGTGAATCGTCTGCTCTCTCAGCTCTTCGTAGTTCTTCTTTACAAGAGCTGTGTCTGTGCATTTGCCCAGCTCGTCAGCTATAATACCTAGAATGCGCTGCATTCTTTTCGG
>ENA-UZXC01002494-UZXC01002494.1-metagenome-genome-assembly--contig:-Day-2-25m-contig-2494_pt1 | contig 11062 bp, 14 predicted proteins | sample MGYA00260340_ERZ794900 | MGnify/ENA metagenome assembly ERZ794900 | reverse complement strand
TGCTTTTTTCACCACATCATTTGGATAAAAATACAGCCCTGTGACGGCGTAGTTGCTTTTTGGCTTGTTGGGTTTTTCTTCAATGCTAATGGCTTTGCCGGTTTGGTCAAATTCCACCACACCATAGCGCTCAGGGTCATGCACATGGTAACCAAAGACAGTTGCCTGGTTATTTTTTGCATTTTCAACCGCACTGTCAAGCATCTCAGACAGTCCGTGTCCATAGTAAATGTTATCACCCAAAATCAAGCAAGCATCCTCGTCACCAATAAAGTCTTTGCCCAATATAAATGCCTGCGCTAAACCATCGGGTGAAGGTTGTACAATGTATTCAAACTTCATACCGATAGAAGCGCCATCGCCTAACAAATCCTCAAATCTTGGTAAATCTTGTTCGGTAGAGATAATAAGCACCTCTGTAATACCTGCTAACATCAGTACCGATAAGGGGTAATAAATCATCGGCTTATCATAGATAGGCATTAACTGTTTAGAGACGCACTGCGTAATGGGGTATAGGCGAGTACCCGACCCACCAGCTAGTATTATTCCTTTCATGCGGTTATTTTACTTCAAGCATACTTTACTAATTAAAAGAAAATCAATTTTATAAGATTGCAGTAAAATGCCGTTATGCAAATTTTAATCATAGGCAAAACAGGGCAATTAGGAAAATCTATTCAAGATGTCGCTACTGAAGCTCTATATTCAAAGCACAATTTTACGTTTGCGGGTAGAGATGCAATAGATCTTAGCAGCAATACTGGTGTTTCCAAATACTTCAAAGATAAGTGTTTTGATGTTATCGTTAATTGCGCTGCTTATACTCAAGTTGATAAAGCTGAAGAAGAACAAACACTGGCAAATCAAATTAATCATTTGGCAGTCGTACAATTAGCACAAATCACGCAGCAAAGCAATACAAAGCTAATCCACATTTCTACCGATTATGTGTTTGATGGTGATGGCACTAGTCCATATACAGAACTTGATACGCCAAACCCAATCAACACTTATGGCAAAACAAAATTATTGGGCGAGCAAGCTGTTCAAGATACTATGAGCAACAATGCACTGATTATTAGAAGCAGTTGGATATATTCTCAGTACGGCAACAATTTTGTTGACACCATGTTGAAGCTTGTAAAAGACAAAGATGCGTTAAAAATTGTCTCAGACCAAATAGGCACACCGACCTATGCACAAGATTTGGCTAGTGCAATACTTTATATTATTAATAGTGAAGTTTTCGCAAATGATTTTAATACAGGGATATATCATTATTCAAACACGGGACAATGCAGCTGGTATGAATTTACGAAAGAAATATTTTCTATTCAACAAATAAAGTCAACTGTCACCCCTATTGCCACAGATGCTTATCCTACACCCGCTAAAAGACCACACTATACGGTGTTAAGCAAAGACAAAATTATTGCAACATTTGGCGTCAAAATACCATCTTGGCAATCTTCACTTAAGGCATGCCTGACAAAAATATGAGTAATATCAATTTGTCCATTGTTATTGTTAATTACAAAAGTTGGGCTGTATTACAACAGTGTTTAGATTCATTTGCGCAATATCCGCCAAAAACACACTATGAAATTATTGTTGTTGATAACGATTCACAAGACGGAAAATTCGATGATTTTTCTAAAAAAAATCCAACTATTAAGCTCATACAAAATTCTGGCAATCACGGCTTTTCTCATGGTTGTAATTTGGGTGCGGATAATGCCAAAGGTGAGAGTTTATTATTTTTAAACCCTGATATTGTTTTAACCAGTAGTCCTGCTATCGACACCATGTTTGAGTTTGCTAAAAATAATACAGAGGCTGGTATTGTGTCTTGTAGAACAATCAACCCAAAAGGCAAGCCAGAAAGAGAAATTGCATTTTTCAATCCTTGGTTGACCATTGGCTGGATTCGCGCTATTTACAAAGGCATCAACAAATCAAAAATTCAAGCAAAGTTTCCAGAAAAAGGTACAATTTGGCATCCAGACTGGACTGCTGGCTCTGTTATTTTAATACGGGCGCAATTTTTTAAACAAATAGGTAAATGGGGGCAAGATGATTACTGGATGTATTATGAAGACATTGATTTGTGTCAAAAAGCAACACAACACAACAAAAGCGTTGCTTTATTGCGTGATGTAGAATTGCAGCACGCACATGGTGGCTCGTCTAGGCGCAATCCAAAAACAACCGCAATTACCAAGTCCGAAGTAGTCACATCTAATCACGTTTACGTGCAAACACATACCCAAGGGTTCAACAGAATTGCACTACACTTAATTATTTTTACTGACACACTTATTTCCTGGTTATTTAAAGTTCTGTTTACACTACCTATTTTCTGGAAAAATGTATTTAAAGCCAATCTAGCAACATTGATTGCAATTATTCGCTATTATTCCAATGCCGTTATTCGAAGAACATGGAAAAGCGAACGGTTAAGAAATCAAACACATAACAGCACAACAAATAACATCTTAAAATGACTATGACGAGAAATCAACAAACAATGAAAACCAAACATCTGGATATAGGGTGTGGGTCAAATCCCAGAAACCCGTTTAATTATGACGAACTTTATGGTGTTGATATTATTGAACAGAGTGTTACTAATTTTAATTACACACAATGCAACGTGATTTTTGATAACTTACCTTTTGAAGATTCAACATTTGATTCTGTGTCTGCTTTTGATTTTTTGGAGCACATACCTAGAACAGCAACAATTAATAATCAAGGCATGTTTCCATTTATCCACGTTATGAATGAAATTTATAGGGTGTTAAAGCCTGACGGTAGATTTTATGCAATAACACCAGCTTACCCAAGGGTTGAGGCATTTGTTGATCCAACACATGTTAATTTCATCACCAAAAAAACACATGCCTACTTCACCGTCCCTAAATTAAAAGGGCAGATGTATGGGTTTAGTGGTAAATTTGAAACAGTAAGACGAGTAAAGTGGGTTAAACTTTCTCAAGAGACAAAAAGTGTTAATTCTATTGTAAAAATACTCAATAATATTTTGTATACCATTCTTTACAGGAAAAAATCTCATTTACTATGGAATTTTAAAGCCGTTAAAGATATGTAGCACACAAGGTTTATAAATAAAGAGATAGTGAATTAAAGATAAAAAACAATAAAATATAAATACGATTTAAGGAAATGAGAAGAGAAAAAACAAAATTTGAAAAATGGTTTTCATTTAGTCGCCATAAAAGACGTTTTGGCGCTAAAAATATATCCTCATCTTTAGTTTCAACTGATTTTAAATCTCAAAGAAAACAAATAATTCCAGGTGACAAAGACAAAGCCGTTTACACTTATGGTAGTACACCTGACTTAAACGAGCATCTTGCTAATTTAAGAAAGGAATTTGCAGGACAAAGTGAACTTTGTTACACTCATGCTAAACTTCTTGTGTTAATTAGAAGAGAGTTTGAAACAGAGAAACATTTCAAAATATTTGAGCAACTTTGGCAGAAGGAGAAAAGTTTTTTGCTAGAGAATTTAAGTGTTAAATGGCTTATGTCGTCATCTGCTACCTTTATACAGTACTCCAATGACGATGCAATAAAAGGATTGGGCATGGCATGTTATTCTCTTTATATTAGCATTAACCTTCAAGAGTCTGAGCGTTTTATTACTAACGCCCAAGATTGTATCGACGACAAAAAGAAGATAGGTAGACTTCATAATAATGAAAGAATTTCATTGTTTAATGGTATGCCTGCTTATAAATTTGGCCATGATGACACTCTTTTAGGTGTGCGTAGAGCGTTAGATAAAACTGCAAAGATAAACGTTACTGGCGAAATATTATTGGAAATGTTTGAAAGGTTTAATGAGTATGATACTGTTTTTAGGAGGGCTAAAGAGCGCAATATTAGAAAGAAAAGTGAATGGTGGTAACGGTTAATTTTATTGGCAATGACTGGTTTAAATAAAAATTATTTATTTAAGTGATTGTCGCTCTTTGGCTGTATCATATTGAGATATTCTAAATACAAGATACTTATGGATAAAACAGATATCGCTGTTTGGTCGTACGCAAGAACAAGCAGCACTCGTTGCAAAGAAAAAATGATTCGACCTTTTAGTGACACCAGTTTAACTGATATCATCCTAAAAAAACTCTCTAATATTGATGCTAATGTCTTTTTTGCTGGATATGAATCTATATTTAAAGAAAAATGTCAACTCAACAGCGTTCCTTTTATTCAAAGAACCAAAGAGTCAGCTGAAAATAACGACTCCCAAGCTCAGATTTGTAATTTTCTTTATGATCAACCATACGAATACTTTTTATTGGTTAATGCGTGCTTACCATTTTTAAAGACGGAAAGCATTTCTAAATTTCTTGATATTTGCGCTGAAGATGATAAACCTAAGTTTGCAGTATTAAGTAAAAAGAATTATTTTACGGACGCCAATGGAAAGCCATATAATTTTGATTATGATGTTGTTCTTGATACAAAAAAGGTTTCACCAGTGAATGAATTTGCCCATACATTTTATTTTTTTAAAAAATCATATTTTGTTGAGCATGGAAGGTTTTGGGATTGGAAGGATGTTCGCTATATTGAGATTGATGATAATATAGAGGTGTTTGATATTGATACGGAAGATCAATTTAAAACAGCAGAAGCAATATGGAGTGGACTAAATTTTGGAGGTAAAAAATAAAACAATTATGCTTACAAATTCTACAATATTAATTACAGGCGGAACAGGTTCTTTTGGGCACACTTTTATTCCTATGACATTAAAAAAATACAACCCTAAAAGGATTGTTGTGTTTTCTCGTGATGAAATGAAGCAATGGGAAATGGCGAAACTATTTAAAAATGATAAAAGGGTGCGTTTTTTGATTGGTGATGTGCGAGACAAAGATAGGCTTTATAGAGCTTTAGATGGCGTTGATTATGTTGTACATGCCGCTGCCACTAAAATTGTTCCTACTGCAGAGTATGATCCGTTTGAATGTGTTAAAACTAATGTTTTTGGTGCAATGAACCTTATTGATGCGTGTATTGATAAGGGTGTTAAGCGCATTGTGGCGCTTTCCACTGACAAAGCCAGTGCACCTGCAAATCTTTATGGTGCAACTAAGCTAACATCAGATAGGCTTTTTGTATCAGGAAATGCTTATGCTGGTAGCCACGATACCAAATTTGCCATTGTTCGATACGGCAACGTAATGGGTTCTCGTGGTTCTGTCATTCCATTTTTTATGTCGATTAAAGAAGAGGGTGTGTTTCCGATAACAGATAACAGAATGACACGTTTTATGATTTCATTAGAAGAGGGTGTTGAGTTGGTGTGGCATGCGTTTGATGATATGGTTGGCGGAGAAGTTTACGTTAAGAAGATTCCGTCTATGAAGGTTACAGATGTTGCGTTAGCGGTTGATAAAAACGCTGAACAAGAAGAGGTGGGCATCCGACCAGGTGAAAAATTGCATGAACAAATGATAGGTTCTGAAGACGCTTATTACACCTATGAATATTCTGATTATTTTAAAATTTTGCCTTCTACTAATGACTGGAGCAGGGATTTAAAGAGGATTGGAAGTGGCAAGAAAGTTGACGAAGAGTTTACTTATTCTTCAGACGGAAATCAAGAATGGATGGAGGTTTCCGAATTGAAAGATTGGATTGAAAAAAATAAAGGAAAAATTGGGAATATCTAAACATGATTCCTTATGGCAAGCAAGACATTAATCAGGCTGATATAGAAGCAGTTACAAGTGTCTTAGAGTCTGATTTCTTAACACAAGGGCCTCAGGTGCCCTTATTTGAAAAAACGGTTGCCGATTATTGTGGTGCAAAATTTGGAGTAGCAGTTAATAGCGCTACTTCCGCATTACACATTGCCTGTTTGGCGTTAGAATTGGGTAAGAATGACTGGCTTTGGACAAGTCCAAATTCTTTTGTTGCTTCTGCCAATTGTGGTTTGTATTGTGGTGCAAAGATTGATTTTGTAGATATAGATACACAAACCTATAACTTGTCTACTACAGAGTTAGAAAAGAAACTTATTCAAGCCAAAAAAGATAACAAACTTCCTAAAGTTTTGGTTCCTGTTCATTTTGCCGGGCAATCCTGCAATATGAAGAGAATTCATGTGCTTAGCAAAGAGTATGGTTTTAAGATTATTGAGGATGCTTCACATGCTATTGGAGGTAAGTATTTAAACAAGCCTATTGGTAATTGCCAGTACTCTGATATTACAGTACTTAGTTTTCATCCAGTGAAAATTGTAACCACAGCTGAGGGTGGTCTGGCAACAACGAATAATAAGCAATTAGCAAGGTGTATGCAATTACTTCGTAGTCACGGCATAACACGAGATTCTAGTTTGATGAATAAATTACCCGATGGAGATTGGTATTATCAACAAACCGCTTTAGGATTTAATTATCGCATGACTGAACTACAAGCAGCATTAGGTGTTAGTCAAATGCAAAGAGTTGATGCGTTTGTTGCAAAGCGCCATGCCCTTCAAGAAAGGTATAATTCGCTTTTAAATGATTTGCCAATAATAAAACCTCACCAAGATAAAGATAGTTATTCTGCATTGCATTTGTACCCAATTCAAATTAGTCAAAATCGAAAACAAGTTTTTAATCAGCTTAGAGGAAGCGACATAGGTGTGAATGTTCACTATATCCCCATTCATACTCAGCCATATTATCAGCAGTTTGGCTTTAAAAAAGGGTTTTTTCCTAATTCAGAGGCTTATTATGATAAAGCAATTAGTATTCCTTTATTTCATACTATGACGACAAAAGAACAAGATGTAGTATACAACACATTGAAAAAAGCGCTGTAGTGAATATTCTTTTTCGCGTAGATTCATCAACTCAAATAGGGCTGGGACATCTTATGAGGTGCTTGGTCTTGGCAGAACAATATCCACAAGATAATGTTATTTTTGCCACTCAAAATTTAATGGGTAATGCCAATCATAAAACCAAAGAGCATGGTTACCAGTGTATCAATCTGTCTAATAACACTACACAGGCTTTAATTGATGTCATTAGCGACAACGCTATTGATTTATTGATTATTGATCATTACGATATTGATTATCAATTTGAGAAGATGATTAAGAATAAAGCCCAAGTAAAAATTTTAAGTTTTGACGACACCTATCAAAAACATTATTGTGATATATTGCTTAACCATAATATTTATGCTAAAGACGAACAGTATAAAGATTTAGCACCAGATTTTTGCGAGTTGAGGTGCGGTGAAAAATACACACTTATTCGAGATGAATTCAGAAAAATAGAATCAAAGAATCGTCGAATAAATAAAGAAAAACCTATAGCATTTGTGTCGATGGGTGGCGCTGATATAGATAATATTAATTTAAAAGTATTAAAGGTTTTGGTTGGCTTTAATCATATGGCTATTAGTTTAGCAACCACTACCGCTAACTCAAATATTGATAGTTTATTGGAATTCTCTAAACAACATCCGCAAATTAATATTTATATTAACCATTTAAATATTGAGCAACTAATGGATAGTAGTGATTTTGCGATTATTACGCCTAGTGTTTCCGCGTACGAAGTGATGGCGTTAAAGTTACCGTTTATTGCTATTCAAACAGCGGATAATCAACATTATCTTGCAAGTTATTTAGAAAATAATAATTTTTTATTAATGCGTACTTGGGATTCAGGCTATCTTCGAACTTTAATCCAATCTCTATTAGACTTATGAATGAGTTATTTTTACGAAAGGCGCGAATAGAAGATTCAAGAAAAGTATTTGATTTAAGGAATCATCCAGAGGTAAGAAAGCACTCTCATAATACGGATAAAATTGATTTTGATATGCACCAAGATTGGTTTCAAGAAACCTTGTTGGATAATTCTAGGCAAGTACTGATTGCACAGCAAGGAGATGATTTTGTTGGCATGGTAAGATTTGATTTTATCGATAATAATTATCTATTGTCATGGAGCATATCTCCTAAATTTCAAGGTCGTGGGCTCGGAAAAAGAATGCTGAATCTTGCTTCTAAAACTATTAATGGTAATCTTATGGCAGAAATTAAGCAAAACAATATTGCTTCAATTAAAATTGCGGAATCTATTGGAATGAAGTTAACCAAGAAAAAGAACAATGTATTGTATTATAAAAAATGATTATTAATAATAGAATTATTAACGAACAACACCCCCCTTATATTATTGCCGAGTTATCTGCTAATCATAACGGCGATATTCAAAGGGCTTTTGACAGCATAAAAGCAGCAAAAGAGGCGGGGGCTGATGCGGTAAAAATACAAACTTACACTGCTGATACCATGACTATTCCTTGCAATAACCCAGAGTTCCAAATAAAAGGAGGCTTGTGGGATGGCTATGGTTTGTATGATTTGTACAAAGAAGCAGAAACACCTTATGAATGGCATAAACCCTTGTTTGATTATGCCAAAGAGATAGATATTACAATATTTAGCACTCCTTTTGATGAAACAGCAGTAGACTTGTTAGAAGAGCTTAATGCACCTGCTTATAAAGTCGCCTCTTTTGAAGTTATTGATTTACCTTTAATTAAAAGGGTTGCGCAAACAAGAAAACCTATGATTGTTTCAACAGGTATGGCGAATTTAGAGGAAATACAAGAAGCCGTTGAAACCGCTAAAGAAAATGGTTGCAAGGATTTGGTTTTGTTGCATTGTATTAGCGCTTACCCTGCACCGATAGAGCAGTCGAATTTAAAAATCATTCCAGATTTAGCTAAGCGTTTTGGTGTCTTATCGGGTTTGTCTGACCATACAATGGGTACGATTGTAGCTACTACGAGTATTGCATTAGGCGCATGTTTAATTGAAAAACATTTTACCTTGTCGAGAAAAGACAAAGGTCCAGACAGTGAGTTCTCATTAGAGCCAAATGAGCTAGGGCAGCTTTGTGTAGATACAAAAATTGCATGGCGATCTTTAGGAAAAATTGGGTATGAAAGAAAATCTTCAGAAGAAATTAACGCTCAATTCCGACGTTCGATTTACGCAATAAAAGATATTAAGAAAAACGAAAGATTCACCAAAGAAAATGTATGTTCTATCCGCCCAGGGTTTGGGTTAGCACCTAAACATATAAGTGAAGTGCTAGAATCAAAAGCATCGTGTGATATTATAAAAGGAACGCCACTTTCATTTGAGCTGATTGTATAAGAGTGGTGTTTATATTTTTTTATTTTTAATTCTAATGTAGCCTTTAAAAGGAATTAGCCATAAGTATTTTTTTAAATCAGCAACTATCTTGTCTTTATTTCTAGAAATAATATATTTAAAAGTTCTTCGTTTAAAGGCTTTTTGTTTAGATGCATTTTGATGGTCCACTAACAGATTAGAGATTAAATTTTGATTTGGTTGAATAATCGGTGAAATAACAGCTTTTAAATCGATGTTAGTGTATTTTTTTATATCTAATCCAATCGTCACAAATAATCCATGATTTGGCGTTTAAATCCAACATCTTGGTTGCAGCTGCGCGGTTAATAATATAGCCGGCTCCCCAAGCACTTACCACATCCACAACTTTAAAATCTTTATTTATTTGTTTAGCGTTATAGTTTAAATATGAAGTTACTGGTGTTAATAGACAAACTTGTGGCTTAGTTTTGTCAACCATTTCTATTAATAAGTCAATTGTGCAGTAAAATTTATCAATATCAAAACTGGCGTCATCTTCCAATATAATCACCACTTCATCTTTAATTTCCTATATGCAAACAGATGATTTAATGTGGATGCCAATTCTCCTCGAGTAAAGTCCCTGCCAAAAGTATCTATAGTTCTTTTTTTGTTATGAATTTTCTTTATTGAATTGGGGGTTAATACAGCATCATCATCAATTGATACAAATTCAAATTGAATTGAGGCTGCATTAAGCAGTTTAGACATATATTCCCTTCGTTCTGTAAATTTTTCAGGGCTTAATACAAATATAGTGTGGTTCATATAAAATTTATCTGGTTTGATTAAGCGGGCTGTTTTTACGCCCTATGTTTAGAAACAAAAAACTCATAAAAAACACATAAAAAGCATTGATATGCTCTTCGCCAAATGCTATATGGGTAAAGCCAAATGTTGCATAACCCGCACATAATAAGATACCCATAGACGCATAATAATAAGTTTTTTTATCTTTTAGTTTTCGATAGAAAATGACCATTGGTGCGAACAATAGTGCCAATAAAGCCAATAGACCAATAACCCCAGCAGAAACCATTGTTGTAAGGTACTCATTATGTAAATGCGTTTTCCTTCCAATGGTTCCCTTATTGCTTGGTGCGTATTCTGATGCTACTTTATTGGCATTTCTATACCCATAACCAAACCAAGGAGATTGTGTTGCTGCCTGTAAGCCAGCCTTCCACATTTGTAACCTTAATCCTACTGAGTCGTTATGATTTTCTCCAGATTGCCAACTTTGTATTTCAGTATCTGCAAGCGCAATTCTTTTATTTACATTCGCTTGTGTAGCGATAAACCCAATTAAAACTGAAAACAGTAACATTAAAAATAGTTTTCCTTTGTTGTTGTTTTGTAGAAATGGTTTATAAATTAGCCCAATATAAACAATAGATAAAATAAGAAGCGACAACCAAGAACCACGACTATTTGAAAGTACAATTGCAGTTATGCCAAACATCGCCGCAATAAAGGTGAAAACTTTTTCTTTTGGTGCTTCAATAAACACTTGTATGATTGATAAAAACAACATCGCAACAGCAATATCACCAAAAATATTAGAGTTAATCATGCCGGAAACTTGACCTTCTCCAAAAGGAAAGTAGCGTTGCGCTAAAGTAATAATACCAATAACAATTAAACCTAACTTAATGCTTAATAACAGTTTTTTAAGGGGTAAATCTACTTGAAAAATTGCAAGTGCGATGAGTGGCGCTAATAAAAAATGTAATTTACGCCCCAAATGATGAAATTCATAATTAAAACCATCTGCAACTAATCCAGAGAATAACATAACGCCAAAATAGCTCACTGTTAGCCA
>ENA-UZXC01007998-UZXC01007998.1-metagenome-genome-assembly--contig:-Day-2-25m-contig-7998_pt1 | contig 11098 bp, 6 predicted proteins | sample MGYA00260340_ERZ794900 | MGnify/ENA metagenome assembly ERZ794900 | reverse complement strand
AGACTTTCAAAATTAGGTATTGAAATCCCAGAAGAGATTCAAAGCGAACTGGATAAGGCAAACGAATTGGGCCACGGAGCGAGTATTCTATGCAAAGAAGAAACCCCGGTTGCATTATTCACATTCATCCATGATGATACTCGCCAAGGTTCTGAAAAATTGATTCCTGAATTGTATAAGAGAAGAATAAACGTTGAAATTCTCAGTGGAGATTCACAATCAGCAGTCACCAAGTTTGCCAATAATGTTGGATTGCCAGAAGCTGCAGCACATGGTAATTTGAGTCCCGAAGACAAAGTTAAGTGGGTTAATGGAAGAAGTAAAACTCACATTACGATGATGGTAGGAGATGGATTCAACGATGCAGCAGCGTTAGCAGTTTCGGATGTAGGGGTTGCTGTTGGTTGTGGAGAAACGGTTAACCTCGAGGCTGCAGATGTATTGATTCCTGCCGAAGATCCGAGTATGCTGTGTGAATTGATTGATTTAGCGAGAAAGGCTCAGCGAGTCCTAATTGGAAATCTTGTATTTTCAGTTGCTATAACAATAATATTGGTATTCGCAGTAATCAATGGCATGTATGATAAATTGTGGGTTGGAGTATTGATTCACGAAGCATCAGTAATAATTGTAATACTGAATGGTGCAAGGCTTGCTGGTGATTCAGGTGCATTGAAATTACTCTCGGAAACCTTCAAATCATTATTTTCGGATACTAAAGATTCATTCAATGTATTACTGATGAAATATCGTTCTAATTGAAATCACGCGGTATCTTCATACCTAAAGCGCGACTCTTCTAACTTGGTGAGACATTGGCACGACTACACGCAGACCCAGTGACTACCGCCCTAGTACACCCGACACGGCGAAATTTGTATTCCACTCTAATGGCCGTTGAAGAGATGAGCACAGTTCAACTTCAAACCGCTGTTAATGTTGATAGATACAATTTGTACCACCACTTGAAGAAGCTCGCCTCCCTTGGATTAGTAGAAAACCACCGCGATGTAGGAAGGGCTCGCTGGTGGAAAGTCACACAACGAGTGACATTACCAGGATTGGTTGGCGGAAATGAAGAAGTTCAAATCCAATCAGCGCCAGCAGCAGTTTCTGCTAGTGCCATTGATACTACAGGACTTCCAGAGTCACTAGCCAATGCAATTTCTCAAGGTAGAGACATTCATATTGTTAATTTGGATGGATCTCGTGAGCAAATAGGGGCAAAGAAAATGCTTGAAGCATTAGCAAATGACTACGGCATTGAACTCGATTTACCATTTACTTTCGTTCCAGGTGGAATAGCATTAATCGGTAAAGAACGCTGATATTTCAACAATAAATCAAGAAGCAATCGTGGGGTGTCTAGGAATGGATGAAGAAGCAATAGTTGAATCAAAGATTGCCCCACCGGCGCTATCTTGCCCAAAGTGTTCATCATTACTACCTTCTGAGTTAGGAATTCTCACCTGTTCTATTTGTTCATCAAAAGTAGATGTAAAACACCCTGTTACTCGTCGTAACTGGGAAAATGAAAAGATTAGTTGCCCAGAATGTTCCAAAGTATTAGTGGTTGGTGTTGACAAAAGACCTGCCCATCTGAAATGTATTTCTTGCTCAACTCATTTCACAGTCACAAAGAATGTGCCTCGGGTTGAAGTCTCCTGTCCTAGTTGTGAAAGACGATTACGTATGAAAAGAAAGCCAGGTAGTAGAGATATTGATTGCCCTGCATGTTCAACACCATTCAAGGTAACATTTTGAGGTGATTGCGTGAAGACAACCTACCGAATGATGGGAATTGCTGATTACATCACTTTACTCAACGGATTATTTGGAACAGCAGCAATATTATTCATTATTTTAGCGGTTGAAGATTTACATAACCCGTATTACCAAGGCGGATTAAAAACAAATTATATTTGGTTAGCAATGCTATGCATTCTTGCATCGGTAATTGGAGATATTATCGATGGTCCAATAGCCAGAAAATATTCAAAAAGAAAATTACTTGGCGGTTCATTAGACATCATGTCGGATTGTTTATCCTTCTGTGTTGCTCCAGCACTATTGATTTTCGTGATGTTCGGTCGTTGGGGTGAAGCATCACCATTCTGGACAATCTCTTTGGCAATTGCAAGTTGTTGGATAATAGCAACAGGAATGTTGAGACTAGCACGGTTTCAATATGAACAAGCATCAGACCTCAACTATTTCGTTGGTCTTTCCAGTCCAGCCAATGCATTGCTGATACTAAGTTTTGCAGGACTTATTTGGATCCAACCATCAACAGGTTTAGGCCCAGGTTTAACTACATGGGACTGCTCAATTTGCTTTGGAACTGGAACTGCAAAACCATATTTTGATTTTTTAATTCTACCAATAATGTTCATCAGTGGGGGATTGATGATTTCCGATAAACCCCTATCCAAATTGAAAGGGGGCATTGTGATGAAATTGAGCATATTACAACTGCTTGTAATATTAGTTGGAATAGTTTATTCGTTAATTCAAACTACTAATTCTGATAATGGCCAACATGGTAGTGGTATGACCGGTTTAGAGATTCCATTCATTCTGTTTACGTTTTCAGCAGCATTGGTCTTGGCGTATATCATTGTAGGTGAACGGGTTGTAACAAATAGTTCGGATGAAATGACCATCATTTCAGAAGAATAATTTACAATTTTAATTATAATAATAATGCTTTTGGCAAGTTGTATTTACCTACAAAAAACGCCATTCTAAGGGTGATATCCGTCGCGCTCTTTAACTATGATGAGACGAGGATGAGGGAATGGATGGGATACGATGGGAGTCAGCGAAAGCAAGACGATTAAAGGGGTTGAACCAACTCCACTTGCGCGCAAAGGGTCCGACGCAGTTTCATTATCATCATTAAGATCTCAATTTACTTCCAGTAAATCGATGTCTCTGGACCAAGCAACATTAGGCAGTGCTCGTTTCCGCCAAGAAGAGAGGATGCGCGCCGATATTCGCAGAGAGAAGCGACTTCGACAGCAGGCGATAGATGAAAGAATCATAGCAATGAAAGAATCAGTTGCCGTAGATTTATCAGTTAGGCACGAACTTACCTTAGATGCATTAGAAAAAGAAATGCGAGAAGGCATGGAGCAAGAACTTGCAGAAATGGAAAGAGATTCATTGGCTAGAGAAGAAGGTAGAATAAGAAAACAATTAGATTTACGTCTTGAACGCCAATTAGAGTCAATGCGTGAAGAAATTGAAGTTGAACAAGATAGAAGACTTCATGAGCATAAAGATCAGATTAAATCCAGCATAGAAGTACAATTACAGCAAGAGCACCGTTTACGCCTTGATATACAAAAAGAGAGATTATCACTTGAGTACAATCAAGAATTACAACGAAGGGTTAGAGATATTGAAGCTAATATTGAACATGAAATGGAGACTCGCTTCAAACAAATGGAAGCCTCTGAAATCAATCGCCTTGAAGAAGGACACATCGCTCGTTTGGCAGAAAGAGAAGAACAATTACGACGAGGAATTAGAACTCGTCTTGAGCAACAACTTCGAAGCAGATTAAAGCAAAGAGAAGCTAGACTCAAATCAGAATATGAGCGCCGTAGCCTGCGTTTAGAAGAAGACATCGCTCAACAATTACAAGAGGAATTAGAAGCAAGGCTACGCCAGGAAACAACCGACCTTGAAGAGAATATGCGCGAAGACGTTGAACTTGCAATAGCGAGACGCCGTGATGAGTTACGCGTTGAAATCGCTCGTCAATTAGAGGAGAGGCACTCTGAAAGACTTGGAGAGAGGAAATCACGTCTACGTGAAAAGTATGATATCACCTTCTCTAAGGCAGTTGACGACATTTCACGTTCATTAAAGGACGAAGTAGAGTCCGAACTAAACTTACGCATGGAAGATGAATTCAATAATTATCGCAATGCAAGAGAGGCAGAAATACAAAACCGTCTTGCCCGCTTTAGATATGATAGAGAATCAGAATTACGCGATCAATTAGGCGCTCAATATGAAGCCAAGAAGGTTGATTGGTCTGAACGACTTGAGATTGAATTCCAGTCGCGCGAAGCCGCAGCGAGAAAGGCAATAATGTCAGAAGTTGATGCAGGTTTGCGTAATGAACGCTTAACCTTTGAGACAGATCTTGATCTGTTAAAGGAAGAAACTTCACTTGAACTTGAAATTGACATGGAAGAAAGACTCAATGAATTCAAGTCTCGCAAAGAAAACGAAGTTGCAACTCAACTTGAAAGACAACTTGACAAGCGTGAAGAGATTATGCGAAATAAGGCTCTAATCGATGTAAGAAAGAGAGAAGCATCTATCAGGGCTGAAATCGAAGCACAACTTGGACTTAAGCGTGCAGAAATTCGCGACCGCCTAAGTGGTTTGACTGAGAAGATGGATGCCTTCAAGGAAATGGCTGAAGAAAAGATGCGTGATGCTGTTACTAATCAAATTCAAGGTGAAATTGATAGAGATCAATCGGTACTTCAAAGTCGAGAACAAGAGTTCAAGGAATTACAGACTCAAGGCAATAAGGCCGACAAGCGCCAAACATGGATGCAAGCAATTTCCGGTCAAGGTACACAAGGGATGCAGGGGACTGGAATGGACCCTTCCGCATTAGGTGCCCGTTCAGGTTCATCTGCAGCTGGTGGAAGAATGCTTGGTGGCATGATGGGCGCGGCTGCACAACAGCAACAACCAAGAATTGGTTTGGCTGGAATGAGGGCTCCAAGAACAAGTGCCAAACCACTATCCGCAGCACTGCCATTGGCTAGGCCGGTAAAATCGCCTCTAATTAATCAACCAGCAGGCGCTAATACCCTCGCTGGTTTGCCAGAGCCAGTTCACCAAAAAGTAGTACGCTCTCCAGTGGTTTCAACACCGTTGGTCAAGCCGATTACACAAATAGAACAAACTCCGCCGATTCAACAACCAGTAGCACAACCATTGGTTCAACCAGTAGTGCAACCAGTAGTGCAACCAGTAGTGCAACCAGTATTGCAACCGATTACACCAATTGTTCAAGTGGAAGAGATTGCTTCAGAAGTAGAAGAGATTACTACAGAAGTAGAAGAAATTACTTCAGTTGAAGTTGAAGATGATATTGCTGATTCTATTGCTGATGATATGATTTCAGAACTCGAAGAAGAATCAAAAACATCACTACTTAGACCAATTAGAGCCACACTTTCACCAGTTGAAAAGAGCAAAAGGGAAACGGCAACACTGACGCCGGTAAGGCAACTATTACAACCGATTAAAAAATCGCGAGGAAGTCCTCCAAAGTCTGGAAAGGGTAAATCTCCTACAGAAGCCCCAAAGAAATCTATGGCAACATTGACTCCAATAAAAACGATGAAACCTGTGAAAACAGGAATAAAAAAGATGCAACCATCAGAAGATGATGATAATTGAGTCAATATTTGGATTCAATGGCCAAAAAGTGCACTTTTACCCGTCTGTTTCATATCCACAAGGGTATTGGTGTAGACATGAAGCGCGTAATTTGCCTTATTCTTGCATTCTTGATGCTCCCACTTTCAGGTTTTTTGCTAACTGTTTCTGCTGCAGATACAAGTAATTTGATCGAAGCTGGGTTTACAGATGAATTTGATGAAGAATTAGTACTTTGGCAAAGGATGGATGATGGAACGATATTATCTATTGATACAACAGGAAATCTTAGCGTTAGTAGTTTTTCAAGTGGGTTACACTCACCACAATGGAGTCTAGAATTGAATGTTTCAGTAAACTCAGCAAGGCTTGATGATGCACAGCAATTGGTAGCAGTAGCCCATGATGATGGAGTTTCTGTAGTTCATTTGAGTTTCCAAATAGTCAACCGGAATATTTCTATCTCACGGCCAGTAGATTCAGTTGACTGGGATGATGCTGGTGATTTGTGGCTTGCTCATTATGCAGGACGACGTCGTGCCGAAGAGTATAGTTCTGAAGGACCTACGGGCGTTTGGACAGATACCATAACAACTGGCTTGAGTGCATTCATGGTTTTGGATGATGGTCGAGTAATCACTGGAAGCTATGATACAAAAGTATACGTTAGTGATGAGTATGGTGGCGCATTATATTCATTAACAGAATCAAATGCGATCATTAAAGTGTTATTCGAAGATTCAAATGGTGATTTAATCGTAGGAAATGCAAACGGAAACTTGTATAGATATGATACTAATAATTGGAATGCTGAAACACTTACACTTTCGCATGGAAAAGCGATATCTCATATTCAACAATATGATAATTCGACTTACGCCATTGGTTCAAAAAATGGACACCTAAGTCTCGTGGATGTTACAACATTCAGTGAACAAAACACACTTACAGCAGCAGGATATTCAATAGGTTCGGTACAAGATTATACAACGGCGGTATATTTGGCAACAACAACTCCAACAAGTTCGAAAGTTTACCTCTTCGATATCGATTCTGATAGTGATGGTGTGACAGACCGATTAGATGATTTCCCATCAGATTCCACACAATGGTCCGATGCAGATGGTGATGGATATGGCGACAACTCTCAAGGTTTCAATCCAGATGCATTCCCACAAGATAGTACTCAAAATACTGATACCGATGGTGATGGATATGGAGATTCGCCAATAGGTAATGATGGTGACTTATTCCCGAATAATGCTGACCAATGGCAAGACCGCGATGGGGATGGTTATGGGGATAATATGGCTGGACAAGATGGAGATAAATATCCTGATGAACCAACTCAATGGGCAGATTTTGATATGGATGGATATGGAGATAATCCAGCAGGTGTCACTCCAGATTCATGCCCTCAGCAAAATGGATTTTCAACTATTGACAGATATGGTTGTTTAGATTCAGACCAAGATGGTTATTCCAACCCAACTTCTGACTGGGGGATTTCCAACGGTGCAGATGCTTTGCCTAATCAAGGCAGCCAATGGTTTGATGGTGATGGAGATGGTTATGGCGATAATACAGAGGGATTGAAACCTGATGCATGTCCTTGGCAATCTGGAACTTCAGTGAAATCTTGGACTGCCAATGAAAGCTCAAGTGTAGGGTTCACACAAGTTACGTCCTATGGATGTGAAGACCTAGATGGCGATGGTTGGGTTGATTTCTCTGAATCTTTGGGTATGGAAACAGATCCAAATGAGCACTACGATGCAGATGGAGATGGTGTTGGGTCTAATTCCGATTATGATGACTCAAAACCATTGATACAAACTGAAAAAGATTACTGCCTTTTGAATTTTGACGACAATAGTGGCCAATGCTTAGGATGGCGTTCTGACGGGTATCAAGAATATTTGTCTCGAGATAAGGAAGTCAATGAAACAGATATGACATTCAGCACATGGAATACAAGTGTGAATGCAGGAACTTTGAACGAGCCTGGCAAGATAGATGGGGGCATATTAGCAGAAGTTGCTACTGTAGGAGGGATTGCATTTATTTCCTTGACAATTGTTATTTTAGTCGCTGCGATGATAATAAAGAAACGTAAGGTCGCTGGTCTAGTAAAGTTGTATGGGGTTCCATATGTGCCTAAGGAATCCTCAGCTAGTTTAGAAGCATTACAAGGTTCAGCAGGTTCATCTGCGATGGGAGGTGTAGAATCGGATTCTGCATGGGATGACAATGTAGAGAGTCTGGATTTCACCTCTGAACATGATGCAGGTGAAGGCTCTATTGAATCGGAGAATGTTGAGAATGAACAAATAGATGCAGATTCAATATATGGTGATTCAAGTTCCATTGAGGACATTGCAGGAATGCCGCAAACCCAAGATCCTGTTGAGGAAGTAGCCGTAGCAACACCACAACCTAACCAACCACCAGCAGAGGCCGCACCATTACCAGAAGGAGGTCTACCGGCCGGATGGACGATGGAACAATGGCAATGGTACGGCCACGAATGGCTTGCTAAGAATGCTAAGTGATGCTTAACATCAGAATCATTCATCTTTTGATTCTACAATAGAAGCGAGCAATCCACTGATCATTTCTGTGATTGCTGTAACTATCTGTTCGACCATATTTGTTTTGACTTCATTATCTTCAACAACTTCAGGAGTTACAACAGTTTGACAATCCATTACTTCAGTCTCTATTAATTCACCATCTTCAAACAAAGTACCCAATAAGCAGTACTCTCCGCTTTCTAATTCAATCTCATCAGTTACTAACCATGTTTCAGTAATTTGTAATCCTGTAGAGTTTTCAATGCCTTCTGAACCAGAAATGATGTCATAGGTATCAGTAGAAACGATCATCCACTCGATTGTGTAATCTTTAGAGGAATCAAGATTGGAAGCTGTTAGACGTAGTTCCGAAGGAGATGTAGTTGTATCTAATTCCACTTCAAGTGTTGGAGGAATGTAAGGTTGTTCATCCTCTTCAACAGTATCGTTATCTCCGCCAGTGTTGTTATCATCACCAGTATCGTTGTCTCCTCCAGTGTTGTCATCACCCGGCATTTCGGGGGTTTCTCCACATTCAATCGTGATACAATTAGTCTTTGTATCAACTGAGTTAGAAGATTCAAACAATTCTGCATGGACACAGTAGGTTCCCTCAAACAAATCCAAATTCAATTCATATGTGTAATGAGTTGATTGAGTAGCAGTCCAGGTATCTGTGCCAGATGAAATCATTATTTGGTTTACATCATCCATTAATACCCAATCAAGGTCGTATGTCAGACCATTGTCTAGACCACCAGTCTTTACTGTGATTTTGTGATCAAATGTTCCCCACTGTTCTTCGATTAATGCGTATACAATATGTGCAGATTCATCAGCAATTGTAATACAATTGTCTTTTGTATCAATAGAGATAGTAGTTTCATACAATTGAGCATAAACACAGTAGGTTCCAGCAGGCAAATTTAGATTCAATTCATATGTGTAATGAGATGATTGAGTTGCAGCCCATATATCTGTATCTGTTGCAATCATCACTTGGTTTACATCATCCATCAATATCCAGTTAAGGTCATAGCCCAAACCATTAACTAGACTGGCAGTCTTTACTGTTATTTTGTGATCAAATGTTCCCCACTGTTCTTCGATTAATGCGTATACAATATGTGCAGATTCATCTGCAATAGTAATACAATTACTCTTGGTATCAGCTAAGTTTCCAGATTCAAACAATTCAGCGTAAACACAGTAGGTTCCAGCAGGTAAGTTTAGGTTCAAATCATATGTGTAATGAGTTGACTGTGTAGCAGTCCAGGTATCTGTGCCAGATGAAATCATTACTTGGTTAACATCATCCATTAGAATCCAATCAAGATCATAGTCTCCTCCAATATTTAATGTTCCAGTTTTGATTGTAACTTTATGGTCAAATGTTCCCCACTGTTCCTCGATTAATGCGTATACTATCGTTCCGTTACAGACACATGGGTCAGTTCCGTTATCTCCGCCAGTATTGTTGTCTCCACCAGTATTGTTGTCTCCACCAGTATTGTTGTCTCCGCCAGTATTGTTGTCTCCACCAGTGTTGTTACCATCATCACCAGTAATATCATCACCAGTATCACAGAAACCGACTGTGATACTAGCATATTGGTTTCCTAGACGGGTGCTTTCATCATCCCAGTCATGAAGGATTCTATCCGCTTTACCATCAGCAAATGCACCGGACAAATCGTTTCCAAGTTCAACATTGGTAATTATTTGAGCGAAATATTCTACAGAGTATTGATCAACTAATGACACTGAATCAATATTGAATCCTGCAGCTCCATTTATCTTGTTAGAATCTGAGAATCCATTAATGGTGATGTAATCACCACTTGGGTTTGATGTACCATCAGCATCGCTTAGGAAGAGGTCATAGTATTCGTTCCATCCACTGAAATCAGGACTGCCCCAATTTCCAGTTTGGAAGCCTGTTATGTCTTGTAATACAGCATTGCTTGTCATAGAAGATGTCCACAAATTTGTAGTGCCAGTTTGTTCCCTGACAGCAACTTCATTGAACATTAAAGGGGATAATTGACCATTAGGGAATAATTCTTCATCACATAAATTATCTCCAGTATTGTTATCTCCACCAGTATTGTTATCTCCACCAGAGTTGTTGTCTCCTAGATCATCTCCAAGTACACATTCATAGACATCACGAATAGAAGTGTAAGAATCAGTATTACCCCTTGTCCAGAAATCTATTTCTTCTTTGAAAGGTCGTAATTCAACAGAGTCTGTATTTGGCCAGAACTTCTGACAGTACTCGAGTTTGCGGTCACCATAATCGCTGGAATAGGAAGCACTTGACCATCCGCCTGATACTCCATCAGAGTCGGTCATCCAAACACCATTTTCATTGTGCTGGTTGACTTTACCAGGCCACATAGAAATTCTTGGAGTAGTATCATTTGTAGTATCAACCATAGGGAGAACAATAATCAGACCTTCTAGTTCGATGATGTCTCCGTTATTGGCTTCAGCATCGATTTCCCACTTGACCAATAGTTGATTTGTGAGAGTTCCTGTTGCATCCAATGTTAAACTGCCTGCAGCTGAACTAACGAAAAATGTTGATGATTGAATTGTATTCCAATCAGCACTAGGGTTGAAATTGTTGATGCCATCTTGATCTAACACACTAATAACATCAACAGAAATTTCGCCATTATTGATATTTGATACACAGTTAATATTCATTGTATAAGTGCTAGGCTCAACAATGATTCTGGTGTGATGGCCGTAATTTCCTTGGCCAAAGTCTTCTATATCTTGTTCATCATAAACGTCGCCTTGACTATCGGTAAGTGATAGGTCGCAGACATTTTCAATCCCAGCCATATAGGTAGGACTTGCTGAAGCAAATGCGGTTAATGGTGCTAACAAAAATATCAAAGTAATAATGATAGTTTTTGTTAATTTCTTTTTTGGGCTTGCAGGTTTTTGCATGTTTAATTATATGTCACTAGAAGTATATGAATAAAAGCGAGGGCTTTAATGGGACATCCCAAAAACATCAACAATTATTACAGAATGGGAATAGAAAATTATTACCAACTGAAAAATTACAACCAAACAATTGGTAAAGATAGTTTTAG
>ENA-UZXC01004265-UZXC01004265.1-metagenome-genome-assembly--contig:-Day-2-25m-contig-4265_pt1 | contig 11109 bp, 9 predicted proteins | sample MGYA00260340_ERZ794900 | MGnify/ENA metagenome assembly ERZ794900 | reverse complement strand
CAGTTGATGCGCTGGAATAAAGCACGGGTGGATGGCAAGTTAACTATCCTGCGAGGTCTTACACGCCGACGTGCTGCCGAGGCCGCTATCTTCAGCCGGGACGCAAAACTCCCTGCTGACTTCGGTGGCCCCAAGTCCGTTCAAAAGATCAGCAAATCAGCGACTAAACCCCTTAGTAAATCCAAAACTTTGGCTGGTGCGGGTGTTGCGGGGGTTGCCACGGCTCTCACCGAGATTACCCCTCAGATTCAGGCTTTAGTGCCTTATTCTGACAGTATTAAAACTGTTTTTTTAATCTGCGCACTCGCCGGGATCGCCCTAGTGACTTACTCCAGATTTAAAGATCACAGAGAAGGCAATCGATAGTGTTTATTATCGGTAAGATTAAAACTTTTATCATTGCTTGCTTGGCTCTACTACTCCCCATTCTCTACGTCTTAGGCCGTAGGGATGGCAAGAAAAAGATACAAAACAACGTGCTGACGGACGAACTGGCTGCAACAACTAGAGTTGCAGAATTTTACAAAAAAATAGCAGAAAATGAAGAAGACTTTACCTTACATAATCGTGATGACCTTACTGATCGGCTGCGGCGAGACGGTTTATAAAACTAAACTCGAAGTCTACTGCCCGCCTAGTACAGAATACACCGCTGAGTATAACACCCTTCTTGCAGATGAGATTGATTCACTGCCAGAGCATTATTCAGCACTCCCGCAAGCGATTACTGATTACGCACACCTTCGTGATAAAATCGGAGTGTGTGAACGAGAGAAAAGGAACCTTTGATCAATGGGCCTATTTGGATTTGATGATGTCGGTGACATGTTCGACGGCGGCGGTGCTGGAGGGTCAGGCGACACATTCAGCACTGAAGGTAGCGTTTTTGATAAAGATGGTAACAACGATTACGCAGCTAATGGCGGCAAGGGCGCACAACCCAGTATTGCGAGGCAGGTTAAAGGAACACGCCCTACAGGCTTAAAAACATACACCACTGTTGGTATGGTGGGCCGGGTCATGGGCTGGGCGAATGGCAATAAAAAAACGGACGTAGCTAAAGAAGTAGATGGTCGGCAAGTTTACACAAATGACGATAATAAACAGTATTCTTACAACCGACTAGGTTTGCCGTATGAAGTAAGTATTCAAAACGGAAAGGTCGTTGATACTCTCTCCATTCGTGGAGAGGACGGCCTAAACGGGTATGAAAGAAACATTGCCGCTGCGAGGGCGCAAGGAGATAATGCAGCAGTTGAGGAATTAGAAAAAGCAAAAGCGGCTAATGAGGAAGACTCTCCTACCTCAAATGTAGATGCCGCTGTTGCACGATACCGTGCCATCTCCAAAGCCTCTGGTGTAGAAGTGTCTAATGAGGATATCCAAGCATTAATAGCAGATCCAAACAAATTCCTAGGCGATAAAGGGATAAACCTTTCCGACCTAACTCCACAAGTAGACCCCAACGCACCCGGCACCATTTTAAATCCTGATGACCCACGGTACACAACTTCAAGCGATGTAACCTACAACACCTCGCAAGTAGACGCCGCACAAGTACAAAATCCCAACTTTGTGCCTGTTGCCTCGGCAACGACAGACACCTCTGCGGATCGTTTAAACAACCCTCAGTATAACGTAGACCCACAAACGGGCCGCATAAGAGATGAAAACCTCGTTGATGCGGATGCCCTAGCACTTGACGTTAAAGGCGCTGCCACTGGGCAGAATGCTGACGGCACGATTAATTACACTGGCTTATCCTTGAATGATTATGCCTCGCAAAACATATCAATGATGATCGACACTAGCACGGCGGCGGGTAAGTTGCTTGCCGCTAAGTTAGGAGATGGTAATTACACCGATACGAAAAGCACCATCCTAGGTCAGATGGAAGTGCTTTCTAGCGAGTTTAAGACAAGCTCTGGTGAGCCGAAAATCCCACCGTGGGCGCAGTCTATATACCGCAACACTTTACGCACTATTTCATTCAATGGCGTGTCCGGGTCAGCGGCACTGGCGGCTTCGGCAAATGCTATTATGGAAGCCACGTTACCCATTGCTGAATCTGAGGCAAAGTTTTTCCAAACCGTCACGCTTGCAAACTTAGACAACAGGCAACAGTCTGTGATTAACAAGGCTAAAACACTAGCTTCATTTGACATGGAAAACCTATCCGTCAGGTCAGCGGCTGCGATAGAAAATGCCAAAGCGTTCCTGCAACTGGATCTTACTAACCTAGATAATAAGCAACAGTCTGAGGTGGTAAATGTGCAAAGTCGGGTGGATGCTATGTTCACAGACGTTGCTGAAGAAAATGTTAATCGCAGATTAAACATCCAAAATGAGATAGCCAATCGTCAGTTCTATGACACGCTACAACAAGAGGCGGCGACGTTTAATGCCACTGCTATAAATGCTACTCGTAATGCTAACGCTAATCGCTCTGACGCTGCATCCCAGTTTAATATTGAGCGAGTAATGGCACGGGATCAATTCGAAGCTAACATGGCTCGAATTATAGATGAAAGTAACTTTGCTTGGCGGCGTGAGGTGTACACAACTAACACCAAAATGGAATTTGAGGCCGCTGCTGTAGATGTGGGCAACGCACTTTCACTGACGACTGAAGGCATGAACCGCCTGTGGGATCGTGTAGACAGCCAGCTAGATTACATTTGGAAGTCTACTGAGGCTGACGAGCAGCGTGACTTTGATTTACTCCTTGGGGAGATGCAAGCTGCAGCCGCAGCCGAGTCAGGCAAGGCCAGTGCTAGGGGAAGTATTTTAGGCGCAATTGCTGGTGGTGCGGCTAGGGGTCTATTCTCAGATGAACGTCTTAAAGACAACATTCAATACCAAGACACCCTACCAAATGGTGTCAACGTGTACTCATGGGAATGGAATGACACAGCCAAGGTAATTGGGGCCGACCAAACTCCACCCTTTGGCGTAATTGCTCAAGAAGTAATCCAGACGCACCCAGACGCCGTTAGACTAGGCGAAGATGGGTTCTTGAGAGTAGACTACGGGATGATCCAATGAATTTTACAGACGCCGTGCGTAAGTCCATGCAGAAGTTTCTCGACGGAGACATGAGCCTAACCGAGCTTGAAAAAACATCAGAAGAACCAATCCTGTACACGCCTGAGTTTTTTGATGAACTAGAAGAAGAAATGCTCAAAGACGAAAAGAAAAAACCAAAAAAGGGTAAAGGTGTAGCCGATGCAGTTTAAGCCTAACCCAAAGTTTAACGGTCCAATCCCCGGCGAAAGCCTTACCGCCGATACACGCAATTATCCTTGGCATCGTCCACCAGAGGTTACCAATTATAATGAAGCAGTTACCCGTGTAATAAATGACGTAGACGAAGACAGGGAGCTACAACTGATATACTCGCTGCTAAAGTTAGAAATTCCCGTGGCGCTGGTAACTTCCAACCTACTCATGCGCAAGATCAGCCGTGGTATAATTGCTATCGACCTTGCTATTTTAATGGCTGGCCCGGTAGCTCGTTATATTGAGATATTGGCAAAAGATAATGGCCTGCCTGCTGATATGGATACGTCCATACCCGGCGTAGAGCCAATTACTCCTACCATGCTCAAGCTTCAAATGGGTTCTGTTGAAGATATTAAAGACACTGTGGAGACAGAAGAAGAGGAGGTTGAGCCTGCAGGCGGGGATGAACTCGGCCTCATGCAGGTACAGCCTCTTGAGGATGTTGTGGCGTCTCCTGAAGAGCAGGCCAGTATGCTTGGAATGCGAGAAGAAGAAGAAGAGGAAATAAGCTGATGGGTTGGAGATCCGCAAAAGCACAGATGGCCGCAGGCACATACGACACTCCCGGTGACCAAAAAGGTGCAGGCTTTGCACAAGGCTTTGCCTCGGCCTTTGTACCTGCTTTCAATGCGGCGGTAGATGATCACGCTGATGAAAAGAAAAAAGCCCGTTTACTAGAGTTGAAGGAAAGCCTGTACAGGCAGCGTCCTAGGTCTGCGGCGTCTGGAAAAGCAGCGGGAAAAGCTGACCGTCTGTATCAAGAAGCCCTAGCGATTGCTAAACAAACAGGTTTGTCTGTTGAGGAAGCCTTTGAAGTATTAGTGTCTCATGACGGGGATTCCTCACAGGCATTAGACAAAATTATTGGAGATATAGGTTCAGGTACTATGATTCTTGATGCTGATCCTTTAGACCCCGCAGGCGAGGAACTTTCTACATTGTTTCCCGAAGAGACACGCCCCACGGACGTAAATGCACCGCCTCTCGAAACAGCAGAGGCCGACGTAGATAACTTGGGGGAACTCCCGCCACCTGTTGAACAATCTACAGAAAATTTTGTAGGTGAAGAGTTTGACGTTGCGACTACTGGAAGTCTTAGAGACGTATTAACCTTAACGCCTAAAGAAGGTTCCGGAGGACCAACTGCCCCAGAGAAAAGTCTACGCCCGGTACAAAGACCTACAGAAGCAGAAGGCTCTTTACTGGCTCCAACCAGCAGCCTACGTCCGATGTATAGGCCAACTATTGACGCAGCGAAAGACATACTTGAAAAGGAAATTGCTCAAGTAGAAGAAGACGGTAACACTCCAACGACATCGTATGAAAGTCTCGTTGGGTCAGGCGTTGCTGGAAAGCAAGTGGCAGAAATAGTAAAAAGATCCCTTGTTATACCAACCATAATGAAAATTCCCGAAATACATACTATTACCGACATAAATGAAGCGACAGCAGCACTTGCGACGTTGGATGGGCGAAGAGAGTATATAAATCAACAAGGCTTCAAAACTGGAAAGTTTGATACTATAGCCCGTGCAATGCTTGAGGCTAGAATAAAAGACTTAACAAAGCTGCCTGATATTTCAGAAATGTTAACTGAAGGTAATAGAATTGCCCTACAGATGTATATTAATCATGGCTATAAAGAATACAAAGGTGTCGTTGATGACAAAGTCTTAGATGCCCACCTTGAACAAGCAACAGAAGTTTTCAACTCGACGGTCAGTCTTCCCAAACTTCCAACTAGTCATAATGAATTAGTAACTCTTAGTAACGCCCTTAGTTTAGGTCAATACGGTGATGGTGTCCCTACTGCTTACGTAAATGCAGTTAATACAAACTTGCGTGAGCAGGAATTTTTTCAAGTATATGGCCCACAGTTAAATGTTTCATACCTAACTAGTGATGAACGCACACAGAGAGAGCTAGAACTCCTTCGTGATGCCGCAGTAGAGGCTCTCGGAAGTACTCATTACTTAGTTACAACCATTGAAAACGCTCAGTCTAAAGAGGTCAACGACCGGAGTGACATACCAGACATAGTCGATGTTCGTGGAAATAATTGGCAAGCATTTTATGAAAAAGCGTTGGAAATGGGTCTTCCTGTACTTGCGGAAAGGATTGCACTCCTTGGCCCTGAAATGGCTAAGGCTGGTAATACTGAAGCACGTATGAGCAAAATAAACGAAATTTCCAAAGCACTAGCCCGTACTGACGGTTTAAATGAATTTTTTGAGGCAACTGAAGCATTCGTATCAATGGTATCTGATGCGCATAGTATGGTTAAAATTCTCGAAAATAACAAAGATATATTAGCAACTACAGGCGGTATTGTTCCTGCTTTGGTAGAGAGGGTCAGCGTAGAAGCTGACGTAATCCAATCTTGGTTCGATAAAAACGATAATAAAATAACATACGCACAAGCCCAGAGGCAATTGGACAACTTTGAAGCGGTAGTTGAGTCTAAACTTAATGACGGCACAATGAGTAAGGCGGCATACGCTTTCGCTCTGTACTCGGCACAGGAAAAGCGCCTTGCCTTTAAAATTGCTAGAATGCAGCAGGGATCACAGGGTGTCATTTCAAACGCAGATTATGAAAGTGCGTTATCTCAGTTGCGGCCTTCCGCTAATGGAGAGACTACTACTGACTCATTAAGAGCTTTACTGCGGGCAGACATGAACAAGTTGATAGCGCAACGAGAGATGTTGGGAAGAAACGTGCAGCTTCAATTAATTCAAGACTTGGAAGAAAGTGCAGGCGTAGACTACACGTCTTCTGTTTTCACGCCACTGGATGAGTTTTTTAATAACCTTCCAACTAACTTTGCCGAAGGGTTTAAATGGCTTACGGAGGAGCCTGCGGGCAAGCCTCAAGATGAACCACTCCCTCCCGCAAATAATCCACCTACCCAAGAGGGCAGTGGAGGTGTTCAATTTCCGGGAGAGGGTACTGTAGAAAACCCATTTGTAGTCAAGTCAAGAGAAGAGGCTCTTCAAATACGACAAGGTAGCTCTGACGTATATTACATGTTTGAAGGGCAAGTGTATCGTATAAAGGGAGAAACGCAGTAATGGCTGATACTGAAGAAACTCTTAAAGAGCTAGAAACTTCCACTGATGAAGAACTACCTTGGCCCGGTGAATTAGTGTCTACACCCGTAGAGGGNNGAAGTGCCTGAAGCCGTAGAGGGCGAAGTGCCTGACCTCGCCGAGACACCGATGCCCGGAGTACCACTTAGTCAAGATTTAGTAGACTTTTTAAAAAGAACTGGCCTTGAGTTAACAGGCGAGATTATCGACGATGGCAAAGTCCCTTTAGCGGGAGGGAGTGGTTTTGCTGTGGACACTACTCCTCAAGCTAGGGCAGCACGGGACGGCGTTAAAGACAAGGAATACTTTTACGGGGAGGAACCACAACCATTAAGTGTTCTTACACAGGCACAAGCCTTACTTAGTAATTTTGTAGATGCTCTAAGTACAGAAGACTTGCCCCCAACTGAAGCCCAAATTGACTATGCGAAATCTAAGCAAGCAGGCGCAGACTTCCTAGAAGCTGCGCAAGGGGTTTATGATCGTGCCGTAAGTATTGAAGACATAGGTAGTTCTATGCCTCTACCGTTGAAAGGATTGAATACCGAAGTAAAGGTACATCCATACCTATTCACTGATGAAGAAGGGAATCTTAATGTAAAACTAGCACGTATTCCACCTCCTAATAGTACCATGTTTGGCAGGGCGCTCGACCAAGCTACCAGCAACATCTACCAGCAATTTGGTGCGCTGGTTACTGAAGGTGTAAAAACAGGAGAAAGTGACTTAGAGAAGCGAGTACCCGACTTTGAGTCAGAAGGTATGGAATGGCTTCTCACAACTGTTTTAACATATGGAGCGCCTACTGTAGCTGCTGAAAAGGTGGGCAGGTTTGTTGGAGGTGGGATGGGTTTGCTGAGAGGGACCGCTGCCACTAATAAAATTACTAAAACGACTTCGTTGTTGGGCGGCTCAATTGGTGCAGCCTTGTCGGAGATGGTCCTAGCAGATGCATCAATGGGTACTCTAGTAGATCCAGAGGATTTAACCGAAGTATTTAAAATAAAAGACCCCCAAGTTGCTAAAGACGTAACCATGTTCATAGAGGGGATGGTACTTAACGGCGTTTTCGACGGAATACTCCTTTTAGCAGGTAAGGGTACGAACCTAGCCACAAGACATATACCCGGTATTAAAGCTTTCCTCGACCCTGAGTATGCCCGTGATACAGTGCAACGCCAGACGCTTATAAATACTATAGCAATTATTGATCCTGAGTTAGCAGGACTAGACGGTAGAGAGCTTGCCACTCGGATGCGGGCAATGGCACAAGTTTTAGATCATAACTCAAAAGCTGTGATTAAAATCGGAGAAACTACTGCGGAAGTTCCCTTAGACGTTGTAAACTCCCTCGCTAATGGTGCGGAACAGTACATTAAGGTTACCCGTTTTCGCCTTCAAAAAACAATGACGGCAGACCAGTGGCGTGAATACGTAGAAAAAGAAGCCTCGGAACTTACTGAGCGAATGATCGGGGTCGCTAAAAGTCAGGAAGGTAATAATGCACTTCGTGCTGCACAAACTAATATGGTGGGAGCGGTAGATGGTGCAGTAACCCTTGAGGCAGACAGGCTTTTAGCCCGTTCTGGCGGTGGAGAACTTCTAGAAGATGCTACTTCAGCACTTGTTAAAAGTAGAAACGCTGAAGTAGATCAAGCACGACTTGGCGCACAACAAGCTGATGCGGAAGTTGCATTTATAAACACTGCTATAAACAATGCTGTCGTGAATGATCCTTATATTAAGAAATTACTAGCGGCTGATAATCCCTTGGAATTTTTCGATCAGTCCTTGAATGTTAAAAAATTACAGGAAGTCTTATCTGAAGATCTTTTCATAGAGTATAAGCTTGCGTGGGATAAGGTAGAACAGGCTTATGCCTCTATTCCGAACACAAGTAGGATAGACACTCAAGCATTTATTGATGAGGTAAATACCGCTGTAAGAGAGTTAAACATAATTGATAGCACGGGCAGTCAGACAAAGCGTTTATTAGGCCGTGTATACACCGGGTTGCAGCCTGAGATGTTGTTGGATGATGTAGGAGATGCTGCACTAGAAACTGTGGAGCAAACTTTTGAGCGAATAGATGGTGCCATTGGCTTTCAAGATCTATACCGGGTACGGAAACAACTGTCTAACATGATAGATGAGACAACTGAACCCGCAGTTAAAAACAGGCTTATTACACTAAAAAACCATATTACTGATCCAGAAACAGGTCAGTTAGGCTTTCTAATCCGAAATGATGATATGCTGGCGGCAAATGCTGCTAGGACTGCTGATCGGCTATACACAGACACTATGTCTCGTTTTAATGATGACGCAACGCTGAGAGCGTGGGTTTTGGAAGCAAGGGAACTGTCTGCAGGTATGAATACCCCTACAAGTCCACAGTTTCCCCTGCGAGGACAGACGGATCTTCGTAGAACCTCTATGGACACAACACTACCTGCAGCGAAGGCTGATCCCGGAGGTGGAACTTATGAGAGCCTCAAACGTGCCTTGGGCGATCCCAGTTTGGTAACCAAGCTAGATGCTGCAACGGCAGATTTATACACCTCCGAGGGTATAAGGGAGTTATCATTGGCCTTGCGTGGGGCATCTGGACAGAAGCCTGACATAATTATTTCGACTTTCCAAGAACAAGCCCGGATATTACGTCAAACAAATAGCCCAGTAGCGGATCAACTGGAAAAGGCTGCGGCTAGAATACAATTGCTACAGAAGGAATTAGGATCTGGTGCGTTCATAGCGGAGGAAGCTGCAAAGATAGCCCACCAAGAGTTACAAAACGCCCAGAATACAATAATTTCTCGGTTTTTGAGAAAGTATAAGCCTGACACGGCTACAACGTCGCCGCAGCAATTGATTAACAGGATACTTGGCGAGGCTGATGCCGCTGATAGTTTTGAAGCACTCAGGGTTGAAATCAAAAAGCTGCCGATAGCAGAGCAACAGTTTACGCTGGAAGCTATGCAGGGTGCTGTGCTGCGTTCTCTCAGGCATAAAGCATTCGGCGGCACACCTATTTCTATGAGTGCCAGTGAAGTTCGAATGGGTTCGCTTGATGGTATTAACAGAGAGGTAGGCAACAATATCCTAGGCGGGATACGTGTGATGTTCTCCGACAAACCACAGGTTGTGGCAGGTATCACAGAGGCACTAGAAGCCTTGTATGACACTAACGTGCCTGCACGTATTAAATTGGCGAGGGCAGGCAGTGACACGCCAGCGAAATTAAATTCAAAAGATGCCGTATCCACTGCAATACTATTTTCCTTGGGTTATATGAACCCGACTGCCGCCGCAGCCCGAAGGCTTACTGCGTCACAGCTTAATAAAATAGAGGCTGCATCCAAAGCTACTAAAAACGACACACTAGGTATTATAGTCGCCGCCCCGGAAGAGTTTGCAAACCTACTTAGGTTAATAGCAAAAAAGGAAAACCCTTCAGTTTTAAAGGTAGCACGTTTACGCTTTCTACACGCTGCAAAAGATGCTCTTAGATTTGAATTACGTGTCGAACCTTCGGAACTTGGAAGTCAAGTTGCAACGACTGTCGAGGAGGGCTTTGAGCGTATTAAACAGGAATTTGAATCACCTGAAGGAATGCAGGAATAAAAAAAACCCCGCCAAAAACATGACAGGGCTTCTTAAACTTGAAAGTGTATGGTGACCAAACCATACCCGTTTTATCTACTAAAAAAACCCCCGCTGGTCAATAGACGGTGGGGTTTTTTTGTGTTTACTAAGTTACGAATTTCACAGCGTGTACACAAACGTCACGGCCTCTACCGGGATGTTATAAAAACGCTCTCCAACTGGTATTTTACAATTGGGAACTTCCTTCAATGGAGAATCTTTAACCACATTCCTGCTGAAAATTGCAGCGTGGGTGAGGCTATTGTTAAAGATCATAAACTGAGTAGGCTTGTGTAAAAACTTACCCTTGCGGGCGGGCAAGTGCATAGTGTTGTACTTAAAGTCTACACCATGCCATGCACGTTTAACCTCAACTTCAATGTAAAACCTTTTACCGCCATCTTCAGCGATAAGGTCTACACCGTACTCATCAGGATTATCCGTAACTCGCCAGCCTCTACGCTGCCAAAAGCCTTTGGCGCTTTCCCGTGCTGCAACATCGTACTTCTGGTGATCCCGGTGGCTAAAGTGCTTGTGCATGATTGCTTACAGGTTCTTTTAAATTATCAAAGTACGCTGAGTTAAAACCCCGACACCACTCTTTGTACTTTCGAGTACCCACTTCAAAAGGACACTCAATTATACCTCTCTTGAAACAAGAGTAACCTTCATCAAAAATTGGGGCGTACCATTTCGTCTCTGCCATATTGACCTCACGATTTCCCCCTCCCAGTTTGTGCTATACTCCGCACGACCCGCCTGAACCTGAAATGTCGCAAATATCATGCGTTTCGATGTGTTCATCGAACTCTTCGCCTAGCTTCTCTACTGCCTCGTCATATGGTACGGAAGTGAGAGGCTGACCACCACGACTACCATCAGGATAACAAGTGAAACCACGGAGTCTTGGTGCGTATTTAGCCAACGTATTAGCGAAGTCTTCAACCGTACCCTCGTTGTTCAGCTTAGTACCCCAAGCGGGAAGGTTAATGGTGGATGAGATGGACATATCAACGTAGTCTTGAACATTCGCTTGGAATGCCATGCGCCGTTCATAGTCATTTGCTAAATCAAGTGCGCTTTCAATTTTATC
>ENA-UZXC01001421-UZXC01001421.1-metagenome-genome-assembly--contig:-Day-2-25m-contig-1421_pt1 | contig 11133 bp, 12 predicted proteins | sample MGYA00260340_ERZ794900 | MGnify/ENA metagenome assembly ERZ794900 | reverse complement strand
CAGCATAGAAAGGATTCAACACTCTAACATCAATCACCTCTACTAAAATGTTCTCATTTTCAAGTTGTTCAGTAGCCTCTCTTGCTAGCAATGATGCATGCCCAGAAGCAATAATAGTGATATCTTTTCCTATTAAACTAACTACTGGTCTTTGTTCTATTAAATCAAGCTCTACTACTGGTGGCAAATCATCTTCTTGTTCATATAGCCATCTATCATCAATATACATTACAGGGTCATTGCACAATACTGATGCAATCAATAAATCTCGCGCATCTGCTACGGTTGATGGCATCACTACACGTAATCCTGGTACATGCGCAAACCATGCATGAAGTGCTTGCGAATGTTGCGCCCCTTGCTCTCCGCCACGATTAATGATACTTCTTATAGTAACACTGGGATGTGCTTGACCACCCAACATATGCGACCACTTAGCCGCTTGGTTAACCACTGCATCCATTGCATATAGCATAAAATCCATGCGTGGATGTACGACAATAGGCTTCATGCCAGCAAGTGATGCACCTACTGCTGCACCGGTGCAGGCCGATTCTGACACTGGCGTATCAATCACGCGTTCAATACCAAATTTCTTGTCCAAATCAGTCATAGAATTACCCACATACCAAGGACTCCACAGACCTTGTCCGATAACAAATACCTCAGGGTAATTTTCTAACAGATACTCAAATGCCGAAAGTATTGCGGTGCCGTAGTTATGTTTTTCTGTTGCCATATACTTACTCTTCTGCATATACATACCTGAGAGTTGAACTAAGTTTTGGATATGGATCGCTCATCGCTTTATCCCATGCCTTTTCAATTTCATTGTCAAGTTTTTGGTCAAGTCTATCCTCCTGGGATCGACTCCAAATACCCTTCTTTACCATTGCCTTTGATAATCTTAAAATAGGATCTCTAGCCTTCCAACTTTCAATATCATCCAATGAGCGCTCAACCCCCACATCAACATCATCACGCCAATCAACATGCCCGTACCATCTGTAAGTCACTAATTCTAATAACCTTGGACCTTTACCTGATCTAATATCATCAATTAATCTTTTGGCTGCCTGGGCTACTGCCACCACATCATTTCCATCGACTAATTCATAAGGAATTTCATTGGCTACAGAAAATCTTGCAATCATATCACTAGGTTGGCGCAATGAAATATGCATATGACTGGCAAACAAATTATTTTCAATAATGAATAACATTGGTGCATTTTGTATCTTTGCCAAATTAAATGACTCATGCACAACCCCTTCTTCCACTGCACCGTCACCAATATACGCCACACCAATATCATCTGTCTTTTGCAATTTGGCTGCCATTGCAGCGCCCACAGCAAGTGATACTGTGCCAGCAACTATAGGCACAGATCCATAAAACCCATTAGGCTGATCCCATAAATGCATAGAGCCCCCCATTCCCTTTGAGAATCCAGTTTTTTTGCCTAATACTTCAGCAAACAATCGATAAAAATCAGGGTTAAGCGCTAATAAATGAGAATGAGAGCGGTGTGCGCCAAATACACGATCAGTTTTTCTTAAAGACTCTGACACGCCAACCGCGATTGCTTCTTGCCCAGCGCCAAGATGCACAGGGCCACCAATCAAGCCATCTTTACGCCCTAATGCTAATCGCTGCTCAGTCTTACGAATTGTCACCATCAACTCAAGCATTTCTACCAAGGAATCGGGTGAAACCCCTTCAATTGCAATCGGCAATTGAAACTTTTTCGGATTAGATAATCCTTTTAATTGATTTTTCACTTCTTCTCTGCAATCATAACAAACTTAAAGGCCGACCTCTTGACGGAAATCATTCTGTCAATTCTATCTGATATTTTAGCCGACATACACTCACCAAATATCCTATTCATTAATGGCGCTAAATAAGAAATTGAACCAAAGAATTTAGTTTCAATTTTGTCAAATTTTAACTGATACCTCTCAAATAATTTTAAAGTTGGCATTCTTTGCAAAGTACTTAAATCACGGTGGCCGCGCAAATAATGAATATAGCGATTTAAACGATAAATAGGATTATGATTCAAAGAATCAACTGCAATAAATACACCTTTAGGCTTTAACACCCTATAAATCTCATTAAGAACAGTATTATTATCTCCATAACTCAAGCTACCTGCATTAACTACCATATCAAATGACCTATCAGCAAAAGGCAACCTCTCCATATCAGCAACTTCTGTAGTTAATTTATCTGCATTAAATCGCTTACTCAAAACTATTAGGGAGTTTTCAGATATGTCAGTCGAGCAAACGCTAGCACCAGTCGCCAGCAAGAACTCCGTATTTTCCCCCATACCCGCTCCAATCTCTAAAACAAAACTATCACCATAAGCATAATTAGAAATTACTGACTGATAAAAGGCGTAAGGGGATTTTAAAGGTAAGGTTAAATTATTAACACTAGATAAATTATTGCTTTCTAGGGCATTCTTTGCACTTTTGTTATAACGATCCCTTTCTACATCTTTGTCAGTCACAACTTACAGCTTTCTAATCAATTTGAAAACTACTTTCATTAGCTTGTTAGGAAGTAAGCGCACACTAACGCCAATCACAATATTTTTAGTAAGCTCAAATAGGTTGATAAATTCCATCCGATAAAATTCTTTTTGTACCTTCGCTTCGAGCAATGCTTGTTTTAGACCACCTCGCCTTGTTTCCAGTTGTCCGTTACCCATTCTCATATTAACCAGGGGCTCTTGTATATTGTATAGTTTTGCGCCATCCATAATCAATCTGACAAATAGATTAAAATCTTGACTTGATCTAAGTTTAGAGTAATTTCCAGCGCTTAGAACTGAGGATTTTTTATACATAGCCGTAGGGTGGTTAACAGGGCTTCTGCTTTTGGCAAAGGCAACAATCTGATCATGATATTCGGGCGTTCTCCTATGCGAGACAATCGCATCTTCATCTTCTTCAAACTCACTCACCCAAGCACCGCACACATCAATATCTTGATTAGCTTCAAATACAGCTAACTGCTTTTCAAATCTATCGGGCAAGGCAATATCATCTGTATCCATTACTGCGATCAGCTCATAGCTACACGCCCTAACTCCAATATTTTTTGCTTTACCTGTCCCGACATTTTCTTCTAGAACAATCCAGTTCAAAACTTCGCCTAAATCACTCTTCCACTGCTCAAGTTGAGAATGTAACGCGTTAGGCAGCGGACCATCTTGCACCAAAACAATCTCACTTGGCTTGATACCTTGATCACTCCAAATAGACTGCATTGCTCTATCAAAATTTTGAGAGCTTTCCTTTTGATAAATTGACATTAGTACGCTAAATTTCATGCAGTATCAACCCACTCCAAATAGATCACGCGTATAAACCTTGTTTACAACATCCTTTAGCTCATCTGCCACTCTATTGGCAATAATAACATCGCATACCTGTTTAAACTCATCTAAATGCTTAACAACTTTAACACCAAAGAACCTTTCCTCTGTCAGCATTGGCTCGTATATCTTTAATTCAACTCCTCTATTTTTAAGACGCTGCATAATCCCCTGAACAGAAGATAATCTAAAATTATCGCTTCCTGATTTCATCACTAAGCGATATACACCTACTATTTTAGGGTTTTTTTCCAAAATTGCATTGGCAATAAAATCCTTGCGCGTATCATTCGCTTCAACAATAGCGCCAATTAAACTGTTAGGCACATCTTTATAATTAGCCCTTAACTGCTTAGTGTCTTTTGGCAGGCAATAACCACCATAACCAAAACTAGGATTATTGTAATGTGACCCAATCCTTGGATCTAGCCCGACACCATCTATAATTTGCCTAGAATTCAGACCATGAGACTCAGCGTAAGAATCTAGTTCGTTAAAGTATGAAATTCTCATAGCAAGATAGGTGTTGCTAAATAACTTTATTGCCTCTGCTTCAGTAGAATTAGCAAACAAAATATCTATATCTTCTTTTATAGCGCCTTCTTGCAATAAGTTAGAAAACTTACTTGCCCTATCTGATATCTCACCCATAACAATACGAGATGGGTACAAATTATCATGCAATGCACTGCCCTCTCTCAAAAATTCTGGTGAGAATAGTATATTCTCACAACCAAACCTTTCTTTAACACTTTGTGTATAGCCAACTGGCACAGTGGACTTAATCACCATCACCGCACTCGGATTAATTTCCAATACATCAGTAATAACTCTCTCTATCGAGATGGTATTAAAATAATTAGTCTCTGAATCATAATCAGTCGGCGTAGCAATTACAACAAAATCTGCACCTTTATAAGCAACTGACTTATCAAGTGTTGCAGTTAAATCAAGATTCTTATTAACCAAAAAATCTTCAATTTCAATATCAACTATCGGTGATTTTTTCTGATTTAAAAGTGCGACCTTCTCGGCATCAATGTCAAGCGCAACCACCTTATTATTTTGTGCAAGCAAAACTGCATTTGAAAGCCCTACATATCCAATACCTGCTATCGCAACCTTCACATCTACTCCATTACCAGTAAGAATTGACTCATTAGACTCATTACTTTTACTTTATCTAAATCTTCAGGGATGATAAACACACATTGACGGCCACAAGTCTCACTTCGCTTTACAAACTCTTCAACTAAATGGTAATGTGGCCTATCCGTATAATCATCAAAAATAATCTTAGTGCCTGGCGCACCAGTTGCAAGGGAATACAAAAAACAAGCAACTCTAAATCTACCATCAACTAAAACCAATTGTGGCTTTTGCTCTCGCTCCCAAATTGACTCCACATAATTTAGTATACTTTCTCTCTTTGAATAGTCAACTGGCATCCCCCACTTTGCCAACTGACCCAGATCCACCCATTCAGCTTCCAGCACATCCGTACCAACACCGCTCTGCACTTTATCAACCCATTCCTTACTTGTGTCAACTGCAAAGATTTTTTTTATTTGTGTATTATTAGCAACCCAAATAGTGGACTTTCCCATTCCATATTCACCATAATAATCAATACCTTGAATAACACTCTTAAAAGCTGCATCATTACCATCAAAGAGGTAGCTCTTTCCTTTAAGTAAATTGGAAAAAGTGACCATTAACCGTTTAAATATTTTATTAATCATATTCTAAATCCTTATCAATACTATTATTACCTGTAGTAAAAAAAATGTAATTAAATATACAAAATTAATTGGTAAATTTCTACTAATTATTATTGAATAGATTATATACTCAACAGAGATAAATACCATAAAGAACAACGCCCACTCTTCAATTTTAAAAACATCAATAACTAACCAGATAGTGACTATTTTTACTATAAGAACAATTGCATCAGTAAAAAATTTCTGTTTTACCAAGCCAAGACCTAATAAATAAAGATAGGATGCAATTGTCATAGTAAATACTGGAAATAGTATTAAGAAAGTACTAATGTAATATTGGCTACTTTGATAAAACTCCACACCAAGCCACAGCTCGAATAAAGCGCCAAGATTCTCTAAGGTGACACTAATAAAAATACTTAGAATGCTCACAGAAAACAATAACTTCCAATACCTGCTTGCCAATATAGCCTTGTCATCACCCCCTTTGGAAATACTTGGAAATACCCAATACACTGACCAAACAACAATTGCATATAATTGATTAAAGACTAATATTCCAATTGAATAAATACCAAATGTTTTTAATCCTAACAATCCACTAACTAGCCACTTGTCACTTTCTCCTTTCAACATGGTTACCAAAGAAGAAAGCCAATTCCACCCCCCAAAATTCAATAAAGATTTTGCAGTTTTAACATTTGCCCCACTGAAAGAAATACCATTTCCATGTAATGCTTTTATATACACAACTTGAAGCAAAAATAATAGTGCCGATATAATTAGTGCACCAAAAAAAACATCTTTAATAGATTCAGTTTGTATTGCAACTACTATTTGAACTGATAGAAATAAAACTTTTGAAATAGTAGACACAACCATTACGCGACCAAACTGCTCAAAACCTCTAAGAAATGCATAGAGCAGCTGTTCAGACTGCTTAAAGAAGAACATAGGAACGACAAAATACAAAATATCAACAAATCTTAAAAGATTATCAGAAGCGATTAACTGATTTATAAACGGAGCTGTAATTAAAAATAGTCCATAAATTACCAATAATACCATCGCCTGGAAAAAAAAAACTGTGCTAAATACATCATTGGTAGTGTGTTTCACATTTCCACCCCTATAAGATGAAATAAACTTAGTGATAACTTCCGTTCCACCAAAATTAAAAACGGACAGTGTAGCAACAACACTATTAATTAAAACCCATGTTGCAAAACCCGTAACTCCCAAATAACTTAGAAATACTGGCATTGCAACCAACATCAAAATTGGCAACACCAAAGCATCAGTTACTCCATAGATTGATTTTTTGATATTTTTCATTTATAAATCGTCAATTGTTTGATGCGTATAATATTCGAAGATTATACCAATAAACCCAAACAACCTATGAATGACGCATATCGCCCAAACCAAAGGTATTCAAACTTTGTTATAGTCTTAATATTAATCTTCCCCATCATAATCAACTCAGTCAAAATAGTGAGTAGCTTAATCTTACTAATATTGGTGGGTTTGGGTGTCTACGTCGCACTCAAATATAAGCAAAATCCATTCAAGGTTCCAAAGCTAAAACTATTTTCTTGGCTAATGGTGGGTTATTTTGGTGTGATATTACTAACCTCTTTAATGGTAGATGGTCTTAACTATGAGTTTCACCATTTGGGGCGCAAAATACAATTCTTACTCGCACCACTCATTGCTCTAGCAATTTTCAGAATTAACTTTTCATTAAAAAATATTTTACTAAGCATTAAAATAGGGCTGATTATTATTGGCATCATCACCATGATGCAGTTTCAACTCCATTTTGGAGAAGAATGGTATCGTCCAGCAGGAATGATGAATCAAAATATTTTTGGCGATATTACTGTTGCAATGCTGTTTTTGTCATTGGTTCAATTTTTTGATGAAAAACCAAAAGAACAAATTATTACACTTATCGCCATTATAGCTGGCATAGTTGCTATAGTTTTATCAGCTAGTCGAGGCTCTTGGATATCGGCAATAATACTAAGCATTGTGTACATTTCAATAATATATAAGCCTTACTTGTATGGCAACACAAAACGAAAATTAAGCATCTTAGGGGTTCTTATTATTATATTCACCCTGTTATTCAACACTCAAATTATTCAAAATAAAATATCAAAAGCTACTGAAGGTGCCAAAGAATGGTCTACTGGAAACGTTAACTCTTCCACTGGAGAAAGGTTGAATATGTGGATTTCTGGACTAAAAGCCGCACAAGAGTCGCCATGGATTGGTCACGGCTACAGAAATGCTAATAAAGCGGCTCAAAAATATACAGATAAAGATATTGGCTACACTCACCTTCATAATGAGTATATTACCAATTTGGTTTCTGCAGGTGTTATTGGCTTACTATCTCTATTAGCATTAATATTTATACCTATGAGCATCTTTTATCAAAAATTAAAAGACAAAGATACCTACCATTATTCAGTAATGGGTATCTTGTTATGCGTAGGTTATGCAACATTTGGCTTTACTCATATTGCCTTTGGAGAGGAGCATATAAATGCTTTTTATATATTGTTTATGGGCTTTTTATTACCAAGAGTAATGAAAAACAATTAAAGATGTGGCGCTAGTCCACGGTAAGTTTTTTCAATACGCTGAATATTATTAACCGAATCTTGTTTATCCCTGTTCCAGTTTGTGATTTTATCAGCAATAAACAAACCATTAATTTTTTCATCTATGCTTAGTGTTTTAAACCCTGCACAATGAGCAACGTTAGCCAAGGTACTGCCTGTGAAATCCGTCACATGTGCGATATGAAAATACCTTCTCAAATCATTTTTATAGTCACCTTGTGCAACTTGGTTTATTCCCGGAACAGCAACAAATAAATAGTCTTCTACTTCTAGTAGCTTTCTTACTTTTATTAGAGTTTCTAATGGATTAAAGACGTGTTCTAAAACATGGGATATGATGAAAAGTTTTTTACCTTTTGGTAGCGTTGACGGATACATACCAACCTCAACATTCAGTTGAAAGTTATCACGAGCAAAATTAATGGCTTCAATATCTAGATCACAGCCTTGTACAGATTTAACATGTGGCTTTAATGTATTAATAGTGCCTGCAGAGCTGCAACCAATTTCAATGATCGATATATCTTTAAGCGTGCTGCTTAAACCATTATTTCTAAAATATTGCAAATATTCATCGGCTTTATCAGTTTGTTCTTTGATAACAGACTGATAATCAACTTGTTTATTTTTTAGATAAAGTGGTCGGTAGTGATAACTATAAAATTCTTGGTGAAATTCAGGTGAAAGTGAAGGGTACGTTTGCACTAATCCACACTGATTACAAATTTGCTTGTTAAGATCAAATCCATATCTATCACCCTCAGCAAGTAGTTGAAAATCAACACCCTTACACAGGCTACATCCATTAGATACTAATCCAAATTTTTTATATAGGTTTCTAATTTTTTCAATAGGCTTTCTACGAGACCTAAAATGGCGATTAATCCAGGCAAAAGTCTTGCTAAACCTATAATGCTTTAAAGTTCTTTTAGTCATAAAATCCTTTTTTATCTATTTTTATGTATCGTCTTGTGGAGAGTGTTACTAAAAACAATTGACGAATGCCTAATTTTACTTGAGAGTATATCCTCCTAAGCCAGAAAAATATTCCTCCTTTTGGGTTGTTGTGGCTGCTAACACTTGAATCAGATGCATTATTACTAATTGGATTTTTAATATCATAATACTCACAATGATCCAATTGAATAATAGGCGAAGGCTCAACTTGATATGCAATTAAATTGTTACACGCTGTAATATGTGCATCAGCCAATGCGATGCCTTTTTTCTCTTCACATTGAATGAGTTTTTTGGCTCCAGAGGGCCATAAAATATACCCGGCAGCGCCAGTTCTATCTTGATAAAGCCTAAGTAATTTTGAATTACAAGTTATGAATTCGCCAGATTGAGATACAAACTTTTTTCTGGCTCTATTTTCAAGATTAATTAAATCAGCATCTTTCCTAGAGAGTAGGTTTTTTAGCAAAGCGGGAACACATTTTGATAGCAAGGCATCATCTTCTAAAATTAATACAGGCTTATTAGACTGAATAACTCTATCCCACGCTCGACGATGAGAATAATAACAAGCAACTTCAGTTGTTTTTAGTGGCCTTTGCCAATCTTGATAATGCTGTTTATAGGTGGCTTCATTCAAATCATGAATTGAAGTTGCATCTAAAAATTCAAATTCTAAACCCAATTTAGACAGTTGATTTTGTTGAAAATCACGTCGTTCTTTTGCATTTGACAAGCTAATAACTAGAATATCCATAAATCTACTTTATTGATGGTTTTGCAATTAAATCACATATTTTTGGATAATTTTCTTTATCAAAAATAAACACCTTTCCATCTGTTGTAAATAAATCATAGCTATACTTTTTTAGTATTTGAATTGGCGCATCTATATCTATACCTCTTAACTTATGAATTCTTGGGCTAAATTCAAAAATAATAGCATCAATTTTATTATTTTCTAGCAGATAGCTACAACCTTCTAGAACGTCAGACTCAAACCCTTCCACATCAATTTTTAACAATCCAATTTGCTTGCTAATATTATCTTTCCAAAAGTCATCTAATTTGATAACTTGAACCTGTGACGATGAAAGAGTTTTTCCTTTATTATGAACACCAAGACTATGAATACCATGAGATCCTCTGTTGTAAAAGTCTGCCATGCCATTAAAATTGGATACAGCAGAATTGTATGTTTTTTATATTTTTCAAACTACGAATTTTTATTTGATCAAGTAAAAACAAATAATTATCTTGTTGCGGTTCAAATGCATAAACCACGCTAGCTTTTTTTGAGAAAGGTACGGCAGTGGCGCCAAGAGCGGCACCCACATCTATAACTATTTTATTCGAATAATCAATTAAATTATCAATATGCTCAAAATTATTAGTTGCCAAAGGCTTACTGCTTTTTATATTTAGAATGTCTCTCGCCTTATAAGCTACTATCGGCGTTAGTCGATCTGATTTTCTTGTGTATGTGTAAATATGCATATCAGACTGCTTTAACATGTGCTTTTTTATAATAAATAAAGCAATATTTAAAATCTTTTTATTTATTTTTTTTAGAATATTCTTCATTATTATTCTTTTAAATTTAACTACCACCAGCTAGTCTTAATCCTAACATGGCGACCTTTAGTCCGTTTGTAAATTGTATCAAACTTTTGTAACCGCTTAAAAATTTCTAATAGAATCTCACCAGCAACATTTAGTTTTGCAGCCTTGTCAATTCGCCAACGCATATTTCTAAGCGTGTCATCAGTGCCAAATTTAAACACCGAAGTGCCATCAAATAATGCAAATCTTTCTTCATTATCAAGCCTGCTTTGTTTTTCCTTGTCGTCCTTACATTGATCAGCATTAGTAAGAAAACGCTCTGACTCTTGAAGTTTAACGGTATTAAGCAAGCAAACACATGCGATAGATAAACTTTTAATTGCTTCATCATCGGAATAATCTGCAAAAGTATCAGTTGCTGCAATAAGCCAACGAGTATTTAAATTTTCTAACAAGAATTCCTTTTCTTCGACCCAAAGCTGCTCAAATAATTTAAAGTGACTGTCAATTTCAAAATCACGCCTAATGAGTACAATAATTTTTGCATGTGTGTAGCAAAGCTCACCTTGACCAATGAATTCCTTTTTTAAGGCAGAAAAGTGATCTTCTACGCTATTGGAGCTACCATGAGTGTAAACGACCTTATCTCCAGGTATGATTTGCTTTCTTTGTGATTTGAAATCTGTTGCAATAAGTGATGATAACTCTTTGGCGCCCGAGCGCCTTTTATGGCGCGATAGTGAAAACCACTTTTCAAATTTTGTTTTATCTCTTTTGGACATTAGTTGGTTTCTATTTTTTTTAGATAAAACACCGCTTGATCACCTTGTTTATTTTCATTAAGCTCTTTAGCATGTTTTTTGAAGGC
>ENA-UZXC01000683-UZXC01000683.1-metagenome-genome-assembly--contig:-Day-2-25m-contig-683_pt1 | contig 11184 bp, 9 predicted proteins | sample MGYA00260340_ERZ794900 | MGnify/ENA metagenome assembly ERZ794900 | reverse complement strand
AGACTAGAAATAAAAATCCAATGATTTGAGTCACTCACCACACTCATGAAAAAATCTTTCATTTGATCGTAGTGACTGATCTTATAAAAAGTCTCACCATTTAAGTCGACATAATTTCCTGTCACTTTTGGTGTGTTATTTTTTCGGCATTGATTACCGATATATATAGTATTCGTAGGCATGGCTACCCCTGTCTACTTACTTTTATGCCATTGCTCTCCACATCCGATAACACTTATCTTCCTATCGGCTTGTTTCGACCCCCCAAATTGAGTGAAAGCACCCAAATAGCGGCGGTATCCTACGGTCACAATAGCTATTTCGCAACTACGTGCTAAAAGAATGAGTTAACAGGCGTTATAACTGGGACGGATGGGGCCTGTTATCAATTGTCAGTTGTTTAGCGCTCGCGTAGCATCTGCGTCTTGTAATAGTAATGTTATCGGAAACGATTTAACAACATTAACGCTGCACGACCTTGTTAGCTTTTAAAGTTTCTCGGTTGTCACTAATAAACATACTGAAGGGTTTAGATCACTGAATGTCAAAAAGAGAACACAAATTATTATCCCTCACCGGAATCGAACTCTCCCAGCTGAGTATTGATCAACTTCGTAAGTCATTTAAGTCATCATTAGATGGCGGTATTCATGGCATCAGCTTCAGCGCTTATGAAGAGGGCCAAAAACCAGGACATCAACTGAGTCTTGAACAGGTGCAAAAGCGCATGTCTATTCTCGAGCCCAGCATCGAGTGGGTTCGGTCTTTTTCTTGCCTACAAGGGAACGAACTGATACCTATAGTGGCACATCAGCAAGGGGTGAAAACACTGGTTGGGGCTTGGCTTGGCGATGACCTTGACAAAAATGAGCAGGAGATCGAAGGATTGATTAAGCTGGCTCAGGATGGCCATGTCGATATCTGTGCGGTGGGTAACGAAGTGTTGTATCGAGGAGATCTTTCCGAAGCTCAACTACTTGAGTATATACAGCGTGTGAAGTCTGCCGTCCCAGATTTACCTGTAGGGTATGTCGATGCGTATTATGAATTCGAAGATCACCCCAAAGTGGCTGATATCTGCGATGTGATTCTCGCGAATTGTTACCCTTTCTGGGAAGGCTGTGCCATCGAATATTCTCTGTTATACATGAAAGATATGTATCGTAGAACACAAAAGGTAGCCGCAGGGAAAAAGGTGATTATCACTGAAACAGGGTGGCCGAATAAAGGTAGAAGCTTTCATGGAGCGCAGCCTTCAGAAGAGAATGCCATTCGATACTTCTTAAATGCCCAACAGTGGGCACAGGCTGATAACATCGATCTGTTTTACTTTTCATCTTTTGATGAATCATGGAAAATCGACACAGAGGGGGATGTGGGAGCCTACTGGGGTTTGTGGGATACCAAGGAAAATCTCAAATATTAGTGGTGTGAATTACAAAAAGACGATCATAATTATGGCACAAGAAAACACTTTACCCTGCACAAGAGCTATTTGTTACTCAGGTTATAGGGATGGGCAAGATCCTTCCGGTGAAATTCTACCGACCTATGGGCAAGTCAAACAAGATTTAATGATTTTGGAGGGCCAGTGGCAGTCTCTTCGCCTCTACGCCAGTGATAACCACTCCGATACTATTATGAATGTTATTAAATCTGAGAACTTATCCTTCGATGTCATGCTTGGAGCCTACATCACTGCAGAACAAAACAATCCGCATTGTCCTTGGGGAGGAGTTTACTCAGACGAGCAACTAGCAAAGAACGTAGAGCATAATCAAGTACAGATTGATCGACTAATATCGATGGCTAATAGTTATCCAGATATAGTTTCGTGCGTCTCCATTGGTAATGAGGCAGCTGTTGGCTGGACAGACCACTTGGTCCCAACAGATAGATTAATCACTTACTCAAAGCAAGTTAAAAGTTCCGTGAAGCAGCCTGTCACTTTTTGTGAGAACTATGTTCCTTGGATTGAGGCGCTGAAACCTCTAGCTGAAGAACTCGACATTATTTCAATTCATACTTACCCAGTTTGGGAATACAAAAATATACAGGAAGGATTGGCTTACACTATAGAAAACTATGAAGCAGTGAAATCAGTCTATCCAAATAAACAAGTTATCATTACAGAAGCAGGGTGGGCGACAAAATCAAATGGGCGGGGCATAGAGCCCGACAATGTAGATGAGTTAATGCAGCAACAGTATCTTAGTGAACTCATGGACTGGGCTGAGAAGAATCAAGTACTTGTTTACTTTTTCGAAGCGTTTGATGAAAACTGGAAAGGCTCAGATGACCCTCTCGAGCCCGAAAAGCATTGGGGCATTTATAAAGCAGATCGAACGCCCAAACTGGCAATGCAACCCACTCTGAGTTTTTAAGACTATAAGTCCTTTATATGATTCTTACACTCATATTGTGAGAGAAGTTGTCTGCTGGCAACTTTAGTCAAAGTCACGAACCCTACGAAAGATCGGACGATTCAAAGGTCAGGTTAGCTAATTGAATTATCAAATAACCAAGGTGCGGCTTTCCGATGTTTCGCCTCATATTCCAAGATGTCTTTTTTATACTCCATCGTAAGACTTATTGTATCCAAGCCAAATAATAACTGCTGTCTAAGAGATTCATCAATCTCAAAATTTATGCTTTTACCATCAGGTAAAGAAATGGTTTTTCCCTCGAGATCAACCTTCATCTCGTATCCCTCGATCGCTTCTACTTCCTCTATCATCATGGCAACAGTTCGACTGCCGAGCTGAACAGGTAAAACACCATTTTTGCAGCAATTATTATAAAATATATCAGCGAAACTAGGAGCAATCACTACCTTAATACCAAAATCTCTGAGGGCCCAAGGCGCGTGCTCACGGCTCGATCCACACCCGAAATTCTCTCCTGCCACCAATATACTGCCGCCCAAGAAGCGGGGAAGGTTTAAAACAAACTCTGGATTTATTCTTCGTGTCGAGGTAACTGTATTAACGTCTCCCTCATCTAAATAACGCAACCCATCGAATAACCAATCTCCGTAACCAGTTTTTAGAATCGATTTCAAATATTGCTTAGGTAACATAGCGTCAGTATCTACGTTAGCTCTATTAAATGGGATAACTAACCCTGAATGACTCAGAAACGCTTCCATAGTCATTTATATAATCTCTCTAATATCAACAAAATGACCAGCCACTGCAGCTGCAGCTGCCATTTGAGGACTGACTAAATGAGTTCGACTACCATGCCCCTGCCTACCTTCGAAATTACGATTTGAGGTTGATGCACAATGCTCACCTGGCAATGATTTATCTGAGTTAATAGCCACGCACATTGAACATCCTGGGTCTCTCCATTCGAAACCAGCATCTATTAATACTTTATCTAAACCCTCTGCTTCCGCTTGCTGCTTGACTAAACCGGATCCGGGCACCACTAGCGCCTGTTTTATGGTTTTAGCCACGCTCTTTCCTTTCACGATTTCAGCGACACTTCGAATGTCTTCAATACGAGAATTAGTACAGGAACCTACAAATACTCGATCTAACTGTACATCGGTTATTTTCTGCCCCGCATTTAAGCCCATATACTTGAGGGCTTGAGAATAATCTTCCCTTGCCTCTTCTTCACTCTGCTCTGCAGGGTCAGGTACTTTGCCATTGATTGGAATAACCATTTCAGGCGATGTTCCCCAGCTAACATGAGGGGAAATATGGGCAGCATCAAATTCAAACACCGCATCAAATTTGGCTCCTGGATCACTATGGAGTTTCTCCCAAGACTGACGTGCCTGAGATTCGTCATCGCCCTTCGGCGAATGGTCTCGCCCTCGTAAGTAATCAAAAGTAACCTGATCATAGGCGATCAACCCAATCCGAGAACCTGCCTCAATCGCCATATTACATATGGTCATTCGACCTTCCATTGATAGCGCAGTAATGGCTGTACCAGCAAATTCTATCGCCATGCCAGTAGCGCCGGCGGTCCCTATCTTGCCAATAATATAAAGAATCATATCTTTAGCGCTGACTCCTTGGCCAAGCTCACCATCAATCTTGATAAGCATGTTGCCAAACTTCTTCTGGGCTAAACATTGTGTTGCTAAAACATGTTCAACATCCGAAGTACCAATACCTTGAGCAAGAACTGCAAAGGCACCATGAGTAGAGGTATGGGAGTCACCACATACCAAAGTCATACCTGGCAGGGTCAATCCTTGCTCAGGGCCGATGACATGAACAATACCTTGGCGGATATCATTTAGTTTGTACTCTCTAACCCCAAATTCGGCACAATTACTATCCAGTGCTAATATTTGGATTTTGGAAACGGGATCACTAATGCCTCCAACACCTGAGTGCCGTCCGGTTGTGGGTACATTATGATCAGGAGTTGCAATACAGGAATCGGGCCTCCAGGGTTTTCGACTATTATCGCGTAATCCCTGGAATGCTTGCGCAGACGTTACCTCGTGAAGAATATGTCTATCAATATACAGAAGCGAGGTGCCATCCTTCATCTGCGTGACTTCGTGCGTATCCCATAATTTGTCATACAGTGTTTTGGGGGTCATCTCACTCATTGTTTTGTACTTTGGTCATAGCCCAATGAACATAATCGAACCAATAAATCCGATAGCGATATAACATCAGCGTACTTTGCATCAAGGTCATAAAGACTTGCTTCATGCACTGCCAAATCTCTATCACCACAAGCTTCCCTAGGAATCAATACTGGGTAGTTGTGTTGTAAACCATCAACCGCTGTTGCTCTCACACAGCCGCTTGTTGTTAAGCCTGTAACCACTAAAGAATCAGCCCCGCACCCCGCAAGTTGACCGGCTAGATCGGTAGCAAAAAAAGAGCTAGCCCACTGCTTTTCAATTAAGGGTTCGCTTTCCCGACGCTCGAGCAACGGATCAACCTTGACCCAGTGAGAATCAGGTTTTAGGCACTCTAATGCAGGTAGTTTTTGCCGGAACACGCTGGCCTGTTTTTTATGGTGATAAACAACAGATGTAAAAAAGATTGGCAGGCTTTGTCGACGAAATTCATCGAGCAAAGCCTTATTTGCAGACACCACTTCAGGACAGGCTGTCCCTAGAGCACAGTCAGGATCTGTAAAACCATTCACCACGTCCACAACGATGAGCGCCGGCTTGGCGCCCAAACTTACACACCTCGACTCTAGGGCCATAATCCTTTCTCGACTAGGACTTTGCAGCTTGAAAGGTAGGAGTAATCGGCGGCTCTAAGTGAGTTTCCTCAAGACTACGCGCCTTGATCTCCTCGATTGTGCCACCAAAGTTAAACAGTGGAATATCATCTCCACGTTGTTTAACTAATTTTGCCCTCAATTTTTTCGTGCCCGCTGTATCAATCGAACCGTCCGCTGATATGACCACGCCATAACGTTGCGCACCATCAGCAGTCACCAAACCCCGAATTACATCTTGGTGTACCAATTCTGCATCGCGTGCAAAAGGATCGCCCCAACCAGCGCCACCCCAAGTATTGAAGTAAAGTAAATCGCCTGTTTTGACTTTGATTCCCTCTACCTTAGCTGGCAACCACTCTTCAGACCCGTCTACTCTAACTAGCCTTTTTGTTGATCTTAAGCCTGTTTCTCCACCTAGAACACCCCATGGATAAGTAAGCCATCGATCATCATGAATGCCAATCTCTCCGTCACATAAAAAACGGTAAGCGACAGACAGACCATTTCCGCCTCGGTGCAAGCCAGCTCCGCCAGAATCTGGGATCATTTCATAGCGTTCAATTCGCAATGGATAGTAGGATTCAATAAACTCATTCGGCACATTAGTGAATCCAGGCCACAAACTATGTCCATCTGGGCCATCGCCAATCGGACGTCCAGGAATGCCCCCAAAACCAATTTGAAACAACTGGAACCACTCACTTCCCTTTCCTGGGCGGGTATCATAGCCTGAGAAAAACAAGTGCGGTGAGTCAGAGAATCCAGCAGCATTCAACATCATCTCCGGAGCTCCCATACCTAGCAAGGCACCAAGCACATCGAATATACGTCCCAATGCGTGGGTCCTTCCGGATAATGCAGCCGGATAATTAGGCTTCAATAGTGTCCCTTGTGGAATACGAACATCTACCAAGTCATAGAAACCATCATTGAATACGATCTGAGGATCAACAACATTAATAGTGAACGAACCAAAGAACATTTTGAACATGTCTTCATTTAAAAAGAAATTAACAGAGCTCTGCGCTTGAGGGTCAGTTCCGGCAAAATCAAAAATCGCCTTTTCACCCTCTCTCCACATCGTGCACTTGATTTTGTAGGGCCCCATTCCCATTCCATCATCACAAAGATAATCTTCGAAAACTCTTGGTTCTTCAGGGATAAACATCCCAATGATATGTTTCATAGCATCGTAATTACGCTGCAACATAATATCCATGGTGGAATGTAAAACATCATCACCAAACCGCTCAGCAAGCTCCAGGCAACGTTTAGCTGCAGTATTGCAGGCCGCGACCAACGCATTTAAATCGAAACGGTTCCACTGAGGGGTCCGAACATTGTGTAGGATCAACTCAAGTAAATCGCTCTGCAGGACACCTTTTTTGTATAACTTTATTGGAGGGATTCGCACTCCCTCCTGGAAAATAGTTGTGGCTTCAATTGGAATTGAGCCAGGTACCATGCCACCGTTGTCTGACATATGCCCGAACATCGCTGACCAAGCTAGATGTCGGCCATCTTTAAACACTGGAACAAGCACCACCCAATCAGGCAAATGTGAAACCGCTGCATTACACATGTAAGGGTCATTGGTTAAAATAATGTCCCCTTCTTCGATTTCTTCATCGTAGGCTTCAAGAAAAGGGCCAATAAAGGAGCCAAACTGGCCAACAATCATTTTCCCCTCTTTACTAGCTATCATCGGGAAACAATCTCCTTGCTCCCTAATACCCGGAGACATTGCCGTTCGAAAAACTACGGCATCCATCTCTTCTCGAGCATTACGCAATGCATTTTCAATAATATCAACAGTTACGCCGTCAACGGGGATCTGTTTTAAAGGGTTTGTATTACTTTCCAATAGTCTTGCAGTCATGATTACTTACCCCTCTTAACAGGATTAATAAGTAGATTTCCAACGGTATCTACTTCAGCAAAAAAGCCTGGTAGTACAACCGTGGTCGAGTCCATCTCGCTAACAATGGCCGGGCCTGGGACTTCAAAACCGGTACTAAGTTTAGTTCGGTCATAAATTCCTACTTCGTGCCACTCCCCTTCAAAATAGAAGCGACTGTCAGCAATTTTACACTCAGGTAAAGTCAGTCCAGTTTGACCAATCTGTCGCTCAGCAATGGCCTTTGCCTTGGCTTTAGCAACGGCACGTATCATTAAGATTTCATGTCCATCACCCAACTTAAAGGTGAACAACTGTTCATGCTCTGCGTCAAATTGATCAGTAAGTAGCGCCACGCCCTTCTCTTTAAGTTCCGCCTCAGTAAAGTTAATGGTGATTTGAAATGCCTGGCCGGCATAACGCAAATCAGCTTGATATGAAACTTCATGATCGGATGCAGGGATATTATCGACAATTAATGCCTCTCCTGCGCGAGTCTGTAATTCAAACAAATCAGCCGCTAGCTGTTCATCACTAAGGTCATCAGCCATTGTTAAATAGGTTCGGGCAGCCTCATCTTGTACCTGTGTAGTAGCATCACCATAGGCACACAGAACGCCTGGACCTGGCGGAATAATAACTGGCCAAGCATCGGTTAATATGCCCAGTGCATTAGCATGCAGCGGTCCTGCACCGCCAAATCCTACGAAAGCAAAGTCTCTTGGATCATAGCCCTGTTCAACAGAGACTAATCGCAAGGCACCAAACATCGATTCATTGACAATTTTAATAATGCCTTCAGCAGCTTCCATGAGATCGATTCCCATAGCATCTGCGACAGACTGAACCGCGGCCACCGAGGCTTCTCGATTTATCTCCATCTTGCCGCCTAATTGCACATCCGAAGGCAAATATCCGAGTACCACGTTAGCATCGCAAACAGTGGGTTGCTCGCCGCCTTTCATATAGCACGCAGGACCAGGGACAGCCCCTGCAGACTCTGGGCCAACTCGCAGAGCTTTTGTAAGTTCAGGTACAAAAGCTATAGACCCTCCGCCGGCGCCAACCGTTCTAACGTCGACAGAAGGAGCTCGAACTCGAACATCAGCCACAATGGTTTCGCGGCGAACTCTAGCCCTAGCATTCTGAATAAGTGCTACATCTGTAGAAGTTCCACCCATGTCGCAAGTCAAAATATCGTTAAACCCTGCACGCCGACAAAAATAAATAGCTCCAGACACCCCGCCCGCAGGCCCCGACATCAACATATTCACCGGAGACTCAGCCGCCGCTCTAGCTGACGCTAATCCTCCATCAGAGCGGAGGATAGACAATTGTGTATCTGAGCCCATTTTATTATCCAGAACGTTCTGTAGATTGCTCACATAACTAGCAACCTCAGGGCGTACATAGGAATTTACAACGGTCGTTTCCGTGCGCTCGTACTCCTGCATCTCAGGGACTACATCGCTTGAAACAGAAATTGGAGTATCAGTAAAGATTTCTTTAGCAATTTCCATAGCAAGCTTTTCGTGAGTACTGTTGGTATAGGAGTTAATAAAACAGATAGTTAAAGCTTCTACCTCTCCTTTACCCCTAAGAGCTTTCAAATCATTGCGCAATTGCTCTTCATCCAATGGTTCGACCACAACTCCATCAGCGCCGATGCGCTCTTTGGCGCCAATAGTTAACTCTAGTGGAGCTAATAAGGGTTTCTTAACAAAGCTAACCCAACCACCTAAGCCTCCGGGACAGAAAGATCGAGCAACCTGTAACGTATCCTCATAACCTGAAGTAGTTACCAAACCCACTTTAGCGCCTTTACCAGTTAAAACAGCATTAGTCGCTACTGTGGTGCCGTGCATCACACGGTTAACATCCTTAGGATTAATACCTGATTCATCACAAATCCGCGCAACACCATTCAAAACACCAATTGATGAATCTTCAGGTGTAGAGGGTACTTTTGCAGTATGGGTCTCGCCTGTTTCTTCATTAATCAGCAGAAGGTCAGTAAATGTACCTCCAACGTCTACTCCTAATCTATAGCTCATACCTATCTCCGAACTCTTTCTATAGTTATTTTAGTTATCACCTTTAGCGTTTGGCGAACCATCATGCTTCTTCCAATCTTATTTCTCAAGCTTGCAAAGCGAGAGTTAAATTCCAAATTACTAGTTGTTTTACAATCCTACCACTGACTCCAACCAATCTTTTAATTTAAGAACATAGCCTTAAAGTAAGCTTCTTATTTTTATTCTAGCGGTTTACAGGCGTCATCTTGTGGCATGGCTATTTAACCTATAACCCCTTTTTCTCTCAAATCACCAATTTCAGATTCTGAATAATTTAATAAATCAGAAAAAATATCATCCGTGTTCTCACCCTTAACAGGAGCCGGAGAAAAACTCTCTTCATTAGTCCGGGAGAATTTAATCGGATTCCCAGGACCTTTAGTGCTCTTTCCATTTGAATGCTTGAGATCAACCACCATGTTGCGATGGATTACTTGCTCATCACTAAGAGCCTGACTAAATTTATTCACTGGCGCGCATGGAATGCGTTTCTCGACTAATCTTTCTAGCCAGTATTCAGAGCTCTGTGTTGCCAGAATTTCATTTAACTTACCGTCAATGTAATCTTTACTAGCAAGGCGTCCCGGTTGAGTATCATATTCCTCGAGGTCAAATCCCGGATAGGTGACTACCTGCTTCAAATTCTGCCAAAAGTTGTCGGTGATCACTGCAATAACAATGAATCCATCAGCGGTTCTATAACTGTTGTAAGGAACATGAACAAAATGATTATTACCTATTGGTGTAGGATCATCCCCAGATAAAAAGTACATGGTAGCCATGTAATTCAGCATTGAGATCTGGCAATCTAACATTGAGATATCAACGTGTTGCCCTTCCCCGCTTACATCCCGTTCGCGCAGTGCAGCGAGTATGCCCATAACAGCAAACATACCCCCACCTAGATCTCCAATTGGTATTCCTGACCTCACAGAAGATTCTGGATCCTCACCTGTAATCGACATACCACCGCCCGTAGCCTGGGTTACTTGATCAAATGCAGGGCGTTTGTGCGCGGGGCCTGATGAGCCAAAACCCGTGACAGAGCAAGTAATAATCTTTGGATTAACTTTCTTGAGTTGATCAAAATCAATCTTCAAGCGTTCCGGCACTCCTGCTCCAAAATTATTAATCACCACATCAGAAGCTTTAACAAGATCATAAAAGACGTTTTGACCTTCAACACTTTTTAAGTCAATACAAACACTTTTTTTATTTCGGTTAAGAGTAATAAAGTAAGCACCCATTCCATCAATTGAATTCTTGGGGTCTGTTGCCAAGAGCTTTCGAGTACCCTCTCCCTGTAAAGGCTCTACTTTTATCGTCTCTGCACCCAAGTCAGCCAAAAGCATCGCCCCATAGGGCCCCGATAACATGTGAGTCAGATCTAGAATGCGAACGTCAGTGAGTGGTTTAGTCACGACGAACACTCCTGAGGCATGGTGTGCAATTTTTCAATTTTTCATCTCCATTTAGTGATCTGCATCTAATTGCCACTCTATGGGTTTATTAGACTAAAGCGCTAATTTATGACTACATAAAAATACGTCTTTAAGGATTAATGTTGCTAATGCTTTTAATCGTAGAGGTAGTCGCTACTTACTTTTAACGGTTATGTAACTCTCGCTTTAAAACTTTACCCGTCGATCCACGAGGCAGCGCAGAGATAAACTCAAACGACTTAGGTGTTTTGTATCCCGCCAACGTTTTCCCACAGAATTTGGTTAAGCTGTCACTATTTACGCTTTGATTTTCTCTTAAGACCACATAAGCTTTCACGGATTCTCCCCAATATCTATCCGGCACCCCAATAACGGCGGCATCAGAAATAGCTGGGTGCTCATAAAGAACTTCTTCTATCTCTCTGGGGTAAATATTTACACCCCCTGAAATAATCATATCCATCTTTCTATCAACTAGATAAACAAAACCTTCATCATCAATCTGAGCAAGGTCTCCAGCAGAAAACCAACCTTCTTTCATCGAACTGATTGTTTG
>ENA-UZXC01005325-UZXC01005325.1-metagenome-genome-assembly--contig:-Day-2-25m-contig-5325_pt2 | contig 11194 bp, 11 predicted proteins | sample MGYA00260340_ERZ794900 | MGnify/ENA metagenome assembly ERZ794900 | reverse complement strand
TCTTTTTTTCTTATTAATTAACTTTTCCAAATCTTCTTTCTCTTTTTTGATAATCATCTAAAGCATCTATAAAATCTTCTTTTTTAAAATCAGGCCAAAGTATGTCAGTAAAATACATTTCAGCGTAAGCTATTTGCCAAAGCAAAAAATTACTAACCCTCTTTTCACCACCTGTTCTTATTAAAAGATCTACGTTAGGTAAATTTCGGGTGTAAAGATGCTCATTTATTATGTTTTCATCAATATTTTTTGAAGAAATTATGTTATTTTTAACTTTATCAGAAACTTCTCTGATAGCATTTACAATTTCTTGTTTAGAACCGTAACTGATTGCCAGATTTAAATTAAGTTTTTTATTGCTTTTTGTTTCACTAATAATGCCCTTTAGTTTCGACTTAGGTTTTTCTTTTAACGTTTCTAAATCTCCTATAACATTTAATTTAATTCCGTTATCAATTAGATTTAATCTTTCCTTTTCTAATGAATAAACTAATAAATCCATAAGTGCATTAATCTCAAATTTAGGCCTATTCCAGTTTTCAGTTGAAAACACATAGAGAGTAAGATTTTTAATACCTAGTTTCATTGATTGATTTATACATTCTCTTACCGATTTAGTCCCGTTTTCGTGACCAAAAGCTCTTTTTTTTCCAATTTTTTTTGCCCATCGCCCATTACCATCCATAATAATAGCTACATGATTAGGCAAATGAGTAGATTCTTCTTTTTTCATATTCATTTAATTAGGACAGTAGCATTTTTTATTTCCAAAAAGATAAGTTAGTGTAATTCCGCTAAAAACATACCAATCTTTACTTAAAGTTGATCCAAAATAGTCAGATGATACCATTTGTTTTTGATCTGGATAGCTTCCATCTAGATTATCAGAATTACTATAATTTGCATTGATTTCAAATGCAATAATAAAGCTATTTAATGGTTTAATTTTATATCCAATGGTAATAGGAAAGGACAAATCACTTGCATTTCCATATTGTAAAGCTTCGGCAGTGCCAATCTCATATTTTAATGGATCGTATTCGAAAATAGAGATGCCAGAACTTATATATGGTGACATCTGTAAAGATGAACTGTGAATATCAAAATCAACAAAATTAAAATCTATACCTACTCCAAATTCAACTATTCTATTTTTAAAATATTTTCCTCTTTCCGCTCTGTACTCCACAGTCTTTGGCCAATTATCAGAACTTCCAATTTTAGCATAATTTAATTTTGCTCTCAAGGCAATTCTTTCGTTTAAATTTTTTCTAAATATAATTCCAGCAACAATATTAGTTGAAATATTATACGAAAAAGGGTGTATGTCTGTGGTTGGACCTACGTCACCAATATAATTTGATCCTCCTGCAAAAATTCCTATTTCATTATTTTGTGAAAAAACAGTCATCGTTGTAAAAAAAATTATGACATGTGTTAAGATATTTCTCATAATATGGAAGCAAATATAGACAAAATCAATTTTTGAAAAACCTATTTGTTTCTTTTGTCTTCCCCCCAGAGCAATTTACTTCTCAATGTTTTGTAAAAACTATTATTTTTAAAAGAAGCTAATTTTATTTTATAATTAGCTTTTTTGATTTTGATTTTTACATTGTTTTTCAAAGAATTAATTCGAGAATCAAGCGATAATAAATGCGATTCTTCTCTACCTTCTACTGAAAGTTCAATTTTAATTTCATCTGAAATAACTAAGGGTCTAGCATTTAAATTGTGTGGAGCAATAGGGGTTATTGAAAATGTTTGACTCGAAGGAGTCATTATTGGACCTCCACAGCTCAAAGAATACCCTGTTGAACCAGTAGGTGTTGAAACAATTAATCCGTCTGCCCAGTAAGTATTTAAATATTCCCCATTTAAAGTAGTTTTGATTTCTATCATTGACGTAGTGTTTTTTCTTCCAACACTAACTTCGTTTAAAGCAAAGTTAAAGTCAGAAAAATCATCATTATTATCCACCTTTACTTCAAGAAGACTTCTTTCTTCTATTTTAAACTCACCTTTTAATATTTTTTTTAATTCAATATTTAACAGTTCTTGATTTAATGTAGCTAAGAATCCTAATCTACCTGTATTTATTCCTATGATAGGAATTCCTAAATCTCTAACAAAAGTGATAGAGCGCAATAATGTACCATCTCCTCCAATTGTTATCATTAAGTCTACTGTACTGTCAAGATCTTCATGTGACGAAAATAATTTATGAGTATGGCTAATTTCTGATTTACGTAAAAGAATTGAATTATATTTCTCCTCAACTAACAAGATTATGTTTTCACTTTTACTAATATTTAGTAATTCTAAAAAAATATTTTTAGAAATTTTATCAGCAGATTGACCGTATACAGCGATTTTCATTAAAGTCAAGATTTTAATGCAAATTAATTAAAATAACAAACAACAAATCTTTAATTTTGAATTATTATGACAAAATTAAGCGTTAATATAAATAAGATAGCAACAATTAGAAATGCAAGAGGAGGAAATAACCCCAATTTGCTCAAGATGGCGAAGGATATTCAGTCATATGGTGCTCAAGGAATAACTATTCATCCTAGACCCGACCAAAGACATATTACTTACAAAGATGCTATTGATTTACCTAAAATAATAACTACAGAATTTAATATTGAGGGAAACCCTATTGACCAGTTCATTGACTTGGTTTGTAAAATTAAACCTGATCAAGTAACATTAGTTCCAGATAGTGTTGATGCTATAACTTCTAATTCTGGATGGGATACACTTAAAAATAAATCATTTTTAAAAGAAGTGGTTTCCGAATTTAAAAACAATGGAATCAGAACTTCAATTTTTATTGACACTGATCTTAAATTAATTGAAGGGGCAAAAAATACAGGCGCAGATAGAATTGAGCTTTACACAGAATCATTTGCGGTTAATTATGTAAAGGGGAATAAAAATGAAATTAATAAATACATTAATGCCTCAATTTTAGCTAATGATTTAGGCATGGGAGTTAATGCTGGACATGATTTAAGTCTTGAAAATATTCATTTTTTTGTTGATAAAATTCCATACTTAGATGAGGTGTCTATTGGACATGCAATAATTTGTGAATCCTTGTATTTAGGAATTGAGAATGTGGTTAATATGTACTTACAAAAAATAAATAATGCTTCTAAAAAGTAAAATTTTTGGAGAAGGAAGTGATGTCCTAATTGTTCTTCATGGATTTTTAGGAATGTCTGACAATTGGAATTCATTTGCTAAAAAAATTGACAATCAAGGCTTTCAAATTCATTTATTAGACCAAAGAAATCACGGTAATAGTTTTCATAGTAAAGAATTTAATTATAAACTGTTATCAAATGATTTGAAATATTATATAGACTATCATCATATAAAAAAGTTTTCTTTAATTGGCCATTCAATGGGAGGAAAGACAGCTATGATGTTTTCAGGTATATACCCAAACGCCATTAATAAATTAATTATTGTAGATATTTTACCCATCTATTATAAGAACGACTATCAAAATATTTTAAAATCACTTAAATCAATAGATTTAGATTCCATAAGATCTAGATTTGAAGCAGATAAAGCTTTATCAAGTTCAATCAAAGCTCCCTCTTTCAGAGCATTTTTATTGAAAAACTTGAAAAGAATCAACAATAATGAATTTACTTTTAAAATTGATTTAAATATTATTCTAGACAAACTAAATGAAGTCGAAAAAGCATTACCTATTAATCTTCACTTTGGAGGTGAAACTTTATTTATTAAGGGTGAAAATTCAGATTACATAAACAATCAAAACTTTAAATCAATTCACAAAAGCTTTCCAAAATCTCAATTGGTTGAAGTATCAAAAGCTGGTCACTGGGTTCATGCAGAAAACCTTGATGATTTTGTTAAAGAGACATTACTTTTTTTAAAAACCTAAAAGTTGGTCACCTTTGTAAAAAGACCTATTTTTGCGTCCAAATTTGTAAAATATGAAGGTTTCAAAAAAAGATATCGATAAGTTAAATTCAGTATTATCTGTTGTTATAGAAAAGACTGATTACGAATCAAAGGTTGAAGAAGTTCTTAAGGATTATAAAAAAAGAGCTAATATTCCTGGCTTTAGAAAGGGTCACACTCCGATTGGATTAATAAAAAAACAATATGGAGTATCAGTTAAAGTTGATGAAATCAACAAGCTAATGCAAAAAGGATTAGGTGATTATTTAGGTGAAAAAAAATTAGATATTTTAGGTAATCCCATCCCTGTTGAAAAAGATAATATTGACTGGAGTGCTGACAAACTAACTTTTGATTTTGAAATAGGTCTGTCTCCTGAATTTGAAGTTTCATTAAAAAATAAAAAAGCGATTGCTTCTTATGAAATTGATGTTGATAAAAAAATGATTGATGATCAAATTAAAAATATTCAAAACCAATATGGGAAATTAATTGCACAAACTAAAATAGAAGACGGTTTTGAAATAAATGGAAAATTCTCAAATGAAGAATTTGAAGTTGATAATACTTCAAATTTCAAATTAAAAGATTTAAAAGGCAAAGGAAATAAAGACAGTTTAAAAAAACTAAATATCGGAGAATCTGTAGAGTTCAAAACAAAAGGTTTGTTTGACAAGGATTCTGACTTATCATTTCATTTAAAAACAAACGATGAAAATAAAGATAAAGTAAAAACTGTAAATTTCTTGCTTAACGAAATTAACAAAAGACAACCTGCGGACCTTGATCAAGAATTATTTGATAAGTTGTTTGGTAAAGATACTATTAAGACGGTAACAGAACTTAAAAATAAATTAAAATCGGATGCGGAATCAAATTTTGTTAACCAGACAGATCAAAAATTATTAAATGATGTGACTGAGTATTTAATTGAAAACACAAAATTTGACTTACCAGATAATTTTCTAAAAAAATGGATGCAGACGGCAGGAGAAAATAAATTAAATGAAAAAGAGGCAGCTTTGGAATATGAAAAATCTGAAAAAGGACTTAGATATCAATTAATAGAATCTAAATTAGTTGCCCAAAATGATATTAAAATTGATCATAATCAAATAAAAGATTTTTCCAAAGATTTAATTAAAACTCAAATGAAACAGTATGGTCAAAACAATCCTGACGAAAAAGAGTTAGAATCAATTTCTCAAAGGATCCTTTCAAATAAAGAAGAGGTCAAAAGGATTTCTGATCAGTTGTTAAGCAAAAAGTTAATTGATTTATTCAAATCAAATCTCAAGTTTAAAAACAATAAAGTTTCTTATGAAAAATTTATTGAGATGGCTTATGCCAAAAAATAATTAACTTTAATTATTATAAATATTAATTTTTATGGATTACTCGAAAGAATTTAAAGAATATTCAATTAAACATCATGGAATAAATTCACTTTACTATGATAAGTTGGTCAGCAGTATGACCCCTTACATAATTGAAGAAAGACAGTTAAATGTTGCTCAAATGGATGTTTTTTCCAGACTTATGATGGACAGAATAATTTTCTTAGGCACAGGAATAAATGATTCCATAGCCAATATAATCCAAGCTCAATTACTATTTTTAGAGAGCACTGATAAAGACAAGGATATTCAGATTTATATTAATTCACCTGGTGGTTCGGTTTATGCTGGTTTGGGAATTTACGATACAATGCAATTTATAAATCCTGAAGTTGCTACTATTTGTACAGGAATTGCCGCATCCATGGCAGCTGTTTTATTATGTGCAGGACAAAAAGGTAAAAGATCAGGCTTGACTCATTCCAGAGTAATGATTCATCAACCATTAGGTGGAGCACAAGGTCAAGCTTCAGACATAGAAATTACTGCAAGAGAAATAGGGAAATTAAAAAAAGAACTTTATGAAATTATAGCCAATCATTCTGGTCAAAAATATGATAAAGTTTATGATGATAGTGATAGAGACTATTGGATGAAAGCCCAAGAAGCAAAAAAATATGGAATGATAGACGAGGTTTTATCAAAAAAATAATTCATGTCTGAAAAAGATTTAATATGTTCATTTTGTAGTTTGAGTAAAGCTCAGACTAATTTACTAGTAGCTGGCCAAGATGCTCATATTTGTGATAGCTGTATTGAACAAGCCTATGGAATAATCATTGAAGAATCAAAAAGAAATGAAAATTTCAAAGAAGAAAACAAATTAACAATTGCTAAGCCTAAAGAAATTAAACTTTTTTTAGATGATTACGTAATTGGACAAGATCATACAAAAAAAATTCTATCTGTAGCTGTTTACAATCATTACAAAAGATTAAATCATAAATCATCAAAAAATGATGTTGAGATTGACAAAAGCAATATTCTAATTGTTGGCGAAACAGGAACTGGAAAGACTTTAATAGCAAAAACAATTGCAAGAATGTTAGATGTTCCGTTAGCTATTGTTGATGCTACTGTATTAACCGAAGCTGGCTATGTTGGTGAAGATGTTGAGACCATTTTAACTAGACTACTACAAGCCTCAGATTATGATCAAGAAAAAGCTGAGAGAGGAATTGTCTTTATTGATGAAATTGATAAAATTGCCAGAAAAAGCGATAATCCATCAATAACAAGAGATGTTTCTGGCGAAGGTGTTCAACAGGCTTTATTAAAACTATTGGAAGGAACTATTGTTAATGTTCCACCTAAAGGAGGAAGAAAACATCCTGATCAAAAATTTATAGAACTCGACACCCAAAACATTCTTTTTATAGCAGGAGGTGCTTTCGATGGGATCGAAAAAGTTATTTCAAAAAGATTAAATATGCAGGTCGTTGGATATAAAAATCCTACTACTACTAAAATTAACAAAGAAAATTTACTCTCGTTTATATCTCCTAAAGATTTAAAAGATTTCGGATTAATTCCTGAAATTTTAGGAAGATTACCAGTGCTTTCTTATATGAATACTCTTGATAAAAAAACACTCAGATCAATTTTAACTGAACCAAAAAATTCTTTAGTTAAACAATATGAAAAGTTATTTGAAATAGATGGAATTAAATTAACTTTTACTGAAGATGGTCTTAATTATATCGTTGAAAAAGCACTCGAATTTAAGCTTGGTGCAAGAGGACTAAGATCGATATGTGAATTAATTTTGAATGATGCAATGTTTGAACTTCCTAGTTCTAATAGAAAAAAACTTCACATTGATAAAAATTATATTTCTAAAAAATTATCTAATTCTAGCTTAAGTATTTTAAAAGTAGCTTCTTAATTAAGCTTTATTAATTCTTCAATAAGAATTCTATCATTACAAAGCCTTGGTATTTTATTTTGTCCCCCCAATTTATTCTTAAATTTTAGCCAATCGAAAAATAATTTTTCTTTAGCAACAATAATTTCTAGCCTTTTCATTGTTATATTTTTGAAACGTTTTGATTTATAATCAGAGTTATATTTTTGAAGATTTTTATCAAGATCTTCACAAAACTTTGAAATGTTGTCAGGTGCTTTTTCAAACTCAATCATCCACTGATGAAATCCTGATTTATTTTTACTAATAAATGATGGTGCAACAGTATATTCAACTATTCTAGAATTATGTTTTAAAAGTGTTTTATTTAAAGCATTTTCAGCATTTTCTATTATGAGCTCTTCTCCAAATGCATTTACAAAACTTTTAGTTCTTCCTGTAATCTTAATTCTGAAAGGATTTAATGAAGTAAATTTAACAGTGTCTCCAATTTTATATCTCCAAAGCCCAGCATTAGTTGAAATGATTATAGCATAATTAGTGTCTAATTTAACCTGAGATAAATTTATTATTTCTGGGTTTAGTTTGTCAAGAACTTCAAACTCAAAATAAATTCCATAATCAAGCATTAGCAACATATCATTTTGATCATTTCTGTCTTGAATTGCAAAGAATCCCTCAGATGCATTATAAGTTTCATAAAAACGAACATCATCTCCTAATACAGATTTAAATTGATTGATGTAAGGATTAAAATTAACGCCCCCGTGAAAATATACCTCTAAATTTCCCCAAATTTCTTTAATCTTCGTTTCATTTCTATCCTCTAAGATTTTATTTAATAGAATTAGCATCCATGATGGTACTCCAGCTAAACTTGTGATATTTTCACTTAGGGTACTATTTATTATGGCTTTTAACTTCTCGTCCCATTTGTCCATTAAAGAGATCTCATTATTTGGAGCACTTAACATCTCAGCCCACATCGGCAAATTATCAATTAATATTGCAGATAAGTCACCAAAATAATTGTTATTATTCTCGTATAGTTTTTTACTTCCACCAAGTCTTAATGACTTTCCTGAGAATAAATTTGAATTTTCATTATTATTAACATATAAACATAAAACATCTTTACCTGCTTTATAATGACATTCTTCCAAAGATTCTTTACTAACAGGTATGAATTTACTTTTAGAATTAGTTGTTCCACTGGATTGTGCATACCATTTGATTGGAGAATTCCAAAAAATATTTGACTCTCCTTTGATAGATCTCTCTACATACTTAAAAAAGTTCTCATAGTCAGTTAAGGGAATTTTTTTAGAAAATAAAGAATAGTTTTTTATTGAACTAAAATTATATTTTTTTCCAAATTCTGTATTTTCTGCATTTTTCAAAAGATTAAGTAAAACTTCGTTTTGAACCTCTAGTGGGTATTTTTTAAACAATTCGATTTGATGCATTCTTTTTTTAAGGAACCAAGTCGTAACGGTATTTAGAAAAGAGAAAGGCATTTTAACTATATTTAATATCTAATAATACAAATAAATTTTTTATAAATGTTTAATGGAGTATTAAATAAAATGAAAACTGAAATTGATGATAATTTGAATTATTTTCTAGAACTGGGCGATGATTTTATTAATGTAAATCAACTTTTAGGCTCAAAAATAAAACTATCATTTAGTGGCTACGAATGTTTAAATTGTAAATCTGACTTACAACTATACAGACAAGGACATTGTAAAAAATGTTTTTTTGAATTACCAAGCACAGCAGATTGGATTATGAAACCTGAGCTGAGTAAAGCACACCTTAATATTGAAGATAGAGATTTAGAATTTGAAAAAAGAGTTCAATTAAAACCCCATATTTTATACTTAGCTTTTTCAAGTAATGTTAAAGTAGGAGTAACTAGAAAATCTCAAGTGCCCTATAGATGGATTGATCAAGGTGCCATACAAGCTATTCAAATAGCTGAATTCCCCAACAGATACCTAGCTGGAATATCAGAAGTTCAACTTAAAAATTTTTATGCCGATAAAACAAATTGGAGAGAAATGTTGAAGACAAGTAGTTCCAATGTAGACCTTCAATTAGAAAGTAATAAAGCTTTAGAAAAATTACCAAAAGAAGCTCTAGATTCGATTCAAACCAAAAAATATTCAACTTTTAATATTAACTATCCCGTTAATAAATATCCTGAAAAACCTAAAAGCCTTAATTTAACTAAAGAAAAATCTTTTTCAAGTGAATTAGTTGGAGTTAAAGGACAGTATTTAATATTTAGTGACGGAACTGTTTTTAATGTTAGGTCTAATGAAGGCGTTGTTATCGATTTAGAAATTATTAAATCTTAATTTCTTCACCAATTTTTAAATTAAATTTTTTTCTAAATAAATAAACAAATAGGTATAATAGTGGAGTATCCAGAAATGCTATTAAAATTTTAAAAACTATTCCCGATACAACAAGACCTAAAAAACTATCCCAGCTTAGTACTTCAAAAAGGCATAAAAGTGAAATGACAGTGACAGTATCAATTATCTGAGAGCTAAATGTTGAAAAATTATTTCTTAACCATAGCATTTTTCCTTTGGTCAAGTTTTTCCAAAAATGATAAATTTTAATATCAATAAATTGAGCGAATAGATATGCTAACATAGATGCCAAAACTGCTAATCCGGAAAGTGAAAAAACATTAGAAAATGTTTCATCATTAATCGGAGACGATTCTAGCGCAGGTACATAATTAGAAATTAAAATTATGCTTAATGAAAAAAAAGATGCAAAAATCCCAGCTATTACAACTTGATTAGCTTTTTTTTGACCATATATTTCAGAAATTAGATCAGTTACTAAAAAAGTTATTGGGTAAGGAAGAATGCCAACAGAAAGTTCAAATAATTTTATACCACCAATAGTCATGTCAAATGGATACCAATAAAAAAATTTTTGAAAAATTAAATTTGATACAACTAAAGATGTGATAAAAAGAGCAGCTAAATACAAGTATATTTTTCTAGCTAAATTTTGTTTTTGTTCAGACATTTATTTCAAATAAATAATATTAGTATTACTTGAATAAAGATACTTAAATAAAGATTCTTTTTATTTAATTTGCTAAAGTGAATTTAAATAAAGTATATCTTTCTTTAGGAAGTAATTTAGGAGATAAAATCAAGAATCTTCAAAGTGCGATAAACTTAATTGATACTAACATTGGAGATGTTTTATCAATTTCAAATGTTTATCAAACAAAATCTGTAGGTTTTAAGGGAGACGATTTTTTTAATTGCTGTATTTGTATTGTCACAAATCATAGTCCTTATTCCTTATTAGATAAGTTGTTAGAAATTGAGTTAAAAGAGGGAAGGATTAGATCAAGTTCAAATGAATATGAATCTAGATTGATTGATATCGATATTTTATTATATGAAGACAGAGTTATTAATGAAGATCACTTATCTATTCCTCATCCAAGAATGCATCTAAGGAATTTTGTTTTATATCCTCTATCCGATATTGCAAAAAGTAAAATACATCCAAAATGTAATGATACTATTGTTAACCTCTTAAATAAATTAAAATCTAAAGAAATATTAAAATGTGATGAAGAACTGTTGTTACCAGTTTTATCAAAATTACAATCATTTAAAAATATTGTAATTGAAGGGAATATTGGAGTTGGCAAAACATCACTTTCAAAAAAACTTTCTAATGATTTAAATAAAGAATTAATCATTGAGGGTTTTATGGACAACCCTTTTCTTGAAAAATATTATGATAATCCTGAGAGGTATGCTTTAAATGTTGAGCTTACTTTTTTAACTGATCGTTGTCGTCAACTTAATAATTTCAATAATCAAATGAATTTTTTTAGTTCTGGCGTAATTGCAGATTATGATATTTTTAAATCTCTTGTTTTTGCTGGTGTTTCTCTAAATGAAATTGATTTTAATCTGTTTAGAAATATTTTTTA
>ENA-UZXC01004619-UZXC01004619.1-metagenome-genome-assembly--contig:-Day-2-25m-contig-4619_pt1 | contig 11257 bp, 12 predicted proteins | sample MGYA00260340_ERZ794900 | MGnify/ENA metagenome assembly ERZ794900 | reverse complement strand
AAACGTCCCAATGGAGGCGTCTGTAAAAGCAATGCTTGGCTGTGCTGGGGCTGTTGGGGGGTCTAAACTCGTTACGCCATCCACTTCCTTTGTTAAATCAAGAGACGGAAGGGTTGGAACAGATAAGCTGCCCCCGAATGTCGGTTTTGTATACGCAGGAGCAGTGCCGAGAGCAGCAATGGTTGTCGCACTTACTGCGCTAGAACTTGCGCTGGTATACGAGAAGGAAGGTGCGCTAGGAGCCGTAGGTGGCGCAAGGAGTGTGCTGCCGTCATCTTCCGTTGACAGGTCAAGCGTAGGAAGCGTGGGAAGCGTAAAGCTACCACCAAAACTGGGAGCCGTGTACGTAGGAGCGCTAGGCAAGCTTGCAATCGAGGTAGAGCTAACACTAGCAGCTACTGCATCAGAGTACGAAATAGACGGGCTGCTTGGAGGCGAAGGAGGTGCAAGGGTTGTTGTACCATCGACCTTCTTCGTCAGATCAAGCGTACTGACTGTTGGCACACTTGGTTTTGAGCCTAGCGTAGGAGCTGTGTAAACGGGAGCCGTAGGGAGGTTAGCAATCGTAACGGCAGTAGGAGCTACGGCAGAAGCGGCTGAATACGATATTGAAGGAGACGCAACAGCACTTGGAGGCGAGGGCAGTGTTATGTCTGTTACCGTGTCTGCACGCGCTTTAGCCATCAAGTAATCCACGCATAACTGCGAAGCGCGGTTGATAACCAGGTCTACTACTTGAGGAGGAACCCCGCTAACCGTAGAGGCACTAATAAGAGCAGAGAAGTATTCGATACCCGTAATAATGCCACCATCAGGCAACACATGTCCCGTATTTCCTGAGACATAAAAGACGGGGTATCCATTGGTCTCGTTCGTCAGTCGATCAAGAAGAGATGCCTCAACGCGACGGGCAGGGTATCCTGCTTTATGCGCCTTTATAATTCGGACTCCTGTGAGGTCTACTCCAGTGGTTCCGTCTGGATCGGTATAGTCTGTAGCAAGTGGGAGAAGGACGTCTTCGGGTAATTCGCCAATCACCAATCGGACAGACTCATCAACATATTGTTGAAGCAATTCATCGTCACCAATTGAGCCTGCTGAAGCTTCTATGCGGTCTTTGAAAATCATCTTCTCTCTCGGAAGAGATAGTTGGGAGAGGGTGTTTTGCGCACCCTCCCCCCTCTATCAATTAGAACAGGGACTATGCAAACTTGAGGATTGCATGAGTCTCTGGCAGGTCAATACTCAAGCCACCTTCAGTAAGGATTTGATCCTGACGCGAATCAGAGTCGTTATCCTGGATGTTGGTCTTGATCATGAACTCACGGTTGTGTCCATTACCTACAAGAGGACGCCAGTTGACGTTCTCAAGGTCAATAGAAACCGCGTAATCTTCCCAAGGGCCACGAAGGAACGGTTCCATAACGAAATGGAAGTTTCCGTACATCGTTTCGATCTTGGTCACATGATGCCCAAACTTGCCTTGGATGTTCTGGATATCAAAGCGGAACTGGCTAGTGCCAGCCGTATTCGCCATGAATGTCCCTGATCCTAGCTTGTTGAACCAAGTAAGGATCTTGCGCGAGGCGAGAACCAGCTTGTTGGGGTTGTTTCCGCTTTCTGGAGAGAAGTAAGTCTCTGCCATGTCGAGGAAATCATCGTAATCACTATTGGCATAGGTAAAGTTGAACACTTGACCGTTTGCTTCTGTGTGGGTTACGATACCATGCGTGTGACGCTCTGGCCCTGAAGAACCTTCGTCTGAGCGTCCAAGTCCAAAGAGACAGGCTTTCTCAATGTCAGCCTTGTGTTCTTTGAGCTTCTTAGACCATGTGCGCTTGAACTCATCAGGCTTGCCACGATATTTCGTTGCCAGCGCTGTTCCTGAGAATACAGGGATCGCCGTCTTGAAAATCTGGCAGAAGCCTTCATTGTCGTACATCTCATCTTTCCAAGCCGTAGGTGCGCCTGTTGCTTCCGCAAAGGCTGACCCAATGATTTCGATGTCCGCATTGTCAGCGAAAGCAACGGTAGCGGAAAAGAGAGGTGTCAGATCCAGTTCTGCTGCCGAAGACGAATCTGCGGTGAGATCAGGGTTCTGAGTGACTTTGAAGTGACGTACTGTACCTGTCGTATCCTGCAAAGCAACAATTTGCCCCGCAAGAACGAAGTTAGGCACTACAGGAGTAGACACGTTGCGACCATAGACATCGTAATCCGAGTCTACTTTTGCCATGTTCGCTTTTTCTGTACCGTTTGTGTACGCAGCAGAAGAGACGGCGCCTTTCAGCTTCATCGTTCTGCGTTGCCACTGGTGACGCTCTTCGAGCATCTTAAAGACCGCATCATCAGTAGGCTTTTTGGCTACTTTTTGTAGATACGTAAAAAAGGGAGATTCAGTTGGAGCCAGTTCTGCGACAGAACCACCGAAATTAAATTCGCGGCGATTGTTGTCAATGCTGACGCCCTGAACCGCACTACCTTGTGGAGAGTATTCAGGCATTGTATTATGCGATTTTGACCTATATGGTCAGGTTAGAAGGCGCTATTTTCCTTCTCCATCGCAAGAATCTCACCCATGATCGACTGCTCAACACTGCGCTGTGGAGGCGCGGAGCCTCCTGCGGTAGCTGCTGGAAGAGGAAAGACGGGCTTCTGAGCGCCACTTGGCTGCGCGGGTTGCGCATACTGTTGTGGAGCTTGTGCAGGAGCCGCCTGCTGGTTCTTCATCCTATGCAGTTGAACAATGTCATCTGGGGTAATCTGGTAATTAGACGCCCAGTTCATGACTTCATTTGTTTGCTCTGGAGAAAGACCCCTTTCCATAAACGAGTTTTGAACGGATGCACGTTGAGCATACATGGCCTGAGCTTCTTTCTGCTGGGCTATGGTGTGCTGAAGAGGTGCTACCGTCGCCATTAGATCTGCATGCTGCTTTTGCATCATATACCGATTCATCTCTGATCGGTGCATTTCTAGGGCTTCTCGATGCTTCCAAGAGTCAGATCCTGGCTCCATGAAGGCATCGTGGTCGCTATATGAAGAAGGTCGTTCAGGGGGTGTTGGCTCCTGTGGCATATCAAAGGATTCAACCGCACCTGCTCCCACCCCAGGAAGCTGCGCGTTGGAACCGTTGCCAGAAAGCGACTGCTCGACCGCCGTTAGCACCTGTTCTGCTGCCTGTGGATTGCTTTGTACGGCTCTCCAGATGGCGTTAGCATCTTCAGATGATGTTCGGTATGTGTCAAACTCGCTTTGCAGGCTATCGTATTTAGCCTGCCAATCACGGACACGTTGCTCTTCTGGAGAGATTTGCTGCGCTTGCTGCGGAACCTCTCCTGCTTCGGGCATTGGTTGAGGCGCTTCTTCCTGATTTGCTTCAGGAAAAACGCTCTCAAAAGCTGACGGGCCTTCGTCTACACCTTCTTGGATGTAAGCAAAGGGATCCGCGACGCCTTCCGTTGTATGTTCAGTGGGTGTTTCCATGTTCACCTGTCTAAATATATGTACAGTTATATCAAATCGTCAAGGGTAGTATGCTTGACTCTTCTTTTCTTTTCATTTGAAGCTCGTCTTGCAATCGGGCTTCATAAAGCTGCCCAGCACCTTTTGCTTTTAAGGTGACGGCATTAAGATCTGTTTTGCGCTTCTCTAGCTCTAGACGCTCTAGGGCATGTAGTTTCTCTCTAGATGCGGTCTGCAAGTCACCTTGTAGGTTCTTGATTTGATCCTGTGCGCCTTGAAGCTCTTGCTCTAGCTGGCCTATGCGCCCTGTGCGCTCGATAACCCCTTCTGCATCGGCAACATCGGTCTTTTTAAGCACTTCGTACTGGTCGATAATGCCCATTTGGAAGAGTTGCATGTAGTATTCAAGGAGCGCCCAACGGTTTGAAGGCATCGTTGAACCCGCTACAATGCGCACATCGTACTGCCCAAGAGACAAATCATTCATTCGGGCAGCTTCACCCGACTGATCATCATAGCTCCACTGGTTAACTACCGTCTCACGAACGCTGTTGTTGGCATCTAGGAGGCGAATAACGCGCTCGTCCGTGTAAATGAACTGCGCAAAATCAAGTCCTACGCGCCCAAGCTGGGCTAAAGCGTCTTCAATATCGTCAAGCTTGCTTTTGATACGGCGCTGTCCGTACTCATCCATGGCAAGCGTACCCTTGTACGTCTGTGGTGCGCCCGAAGGATCGCCCTGCTGGGTAGAGAAAATGCCCAATTCACGCTCAATCTGCCCTTTTAGCTCTGAAAAGTACATGAACAAGCCCTGAGGTACGGGCAAGGGGCTGACAATGGTGGGCTGGCCCATCTCGGCGTCGTACTCAATGAGGGCAGCACCACTCTTGGCAAACTCCATTTGCACCTGCTCATGGTCTACACTACCGCGAGGTACAAGCGCCTTGACGTTCGTGCTGTTGGCCAGGTTGGCAATGATCTGGCTGTGGAGCTTATTGATTGACTGCTGAATGGGCGTGACGAACTCCACATCACTCATCGGATACACATTGCGATCCCAACGACAGTTAAACGGCACAATGGGGTAATGCTTCGTGGGCAAGTAGCCCCGATAGTACAGTTGGTTGCCAATCGTAATCACATAAAGGATACGATTCTGAGGCGTAGGGCGTGCTTCTATGCGCCTATCATCTATTAGCGCCTCATGCGTTGTTAGAGCAAGGATTATTTGCTCTTGGCTTTCTGGATCTGTGTAGACGAAGACGTTTTCTTGTTCGGTAGGCTGAGACTGCTGTATGAGAGCCAATCCTTGTTCTGCACTATCTCCGACGAAATACTGTCGCTGTCCGTCGGGAGTCTGAATGATGACTGCGGGATTTTGGAGGTACTGCTCATACGCTTCTGGGAGGAGGATTTTTTCCTCCCCCGTATCTCTTTCAAAAACATGGACATATCTAATTTTAATTCGTGAGTAGCGCGTAAGCACTTTGTAACGATTATGATGCTGGTCAACAACATTGTCATACATGCTATTTCCGTTACCACGAAAAGCGCTTGATTGCTCATATTCATCCTCCTGAGATGTCTGTGCAAGGGGTAGTATCTTTTTGGCATCGGGCCACAAAGAGAGAATCTTCTCCCCCGTCATGACTTCACTCGTCAACACATGTGAGGCGTCGCGCCATAGGCGGTCGCGGCTATTAGGGTCGGGAAACACTTTGAGGCCATCTACACTGCGATACCGCACCGCACCCTTGCCAAAGTTCTCCTCAGGGTCGATATAGGCCATCATGCACCCACGACCCACCTGATAGTAGTCGTAGAGCGTTTCTTTTAAAGAGGCATCACCACGGCTTTTATACCAATCGTGGGCGAAAATGTCAGATATGGCTTTTGCCGTACCTACATCGGAGTCCTCTTCGGCGGTAGCTTGGAATCCTGGGCTATTGGCGGTGAGCATGGCTACTGCTTGCTCTAATGCAGGCCATAGCACGTTAATAGGGATAGCTGCTTGCCCTCTTTCGCCCAGCGCTCGAACCTGCTCGCTTGTGTACTGGATATTATGCACAAAAGCCTTTGAGTCCATCCCTTTCTGGATGAAATCAGCAGCAGCATCGCTGTAGTGCCTAAACAGGGTTTCCGTTAGCTCAACATCTGGATCTGTGCTTGTATCGCCAGCGGTATCCTCAACATTGAGCGTAACCATCTCATGTGTTGATGGATCAAATACATCTCCTGTAACACTCATACTATTTCCCAATCTAATGTCGTAGTCGGCTTTTTACGTGTACGTACAAATGTACGGTTAGGGTCAGGGTCTTGCAACGAAACATCATGAAATGGTAGATATATCCCTTTCACAGCATAGAAATATCCATCAATCGTATCGTCATGCTTGGCTCTGGGAAACATAAGAAGCTCGTCTTTGAAGGTTTCCATGCCATTAAGAATGTTCTTGCGCAAGTGGACGCGCTTACGCGCAAAAGCAGGTTGTAGTCCCTCTAAGCGCTCTGTTTTCCCTTTTCTAGGGTTATTTTTTATGGATATACCAGGTATATATCGCTCTCTAGCTTTGCGTATATAGTCGGCAATCATGCTCTGGTAGGCTACAGATTCGATCTGAGTCTTCAGTGGGTTGTATTTATCAAACCACTCGATGATTGAATCCCCTACATCAATAGGTTTCATGCGCTTTCTAAGGTAATCCACGCAGTAGATATTGCGCATAGCGTCTACGGCAATGACAAAAATGACCGTATAATCAGCCGTAGCACTAAGGCTGGAGGCGGGGTCAACACCCATGAACGTATTTACGGGAACGCGCCGTCCATCTGCCATATCCAGGTAAGCACTACCCATATTATCGCGCTTGAAGTCGCCCTCCCAATACTGTAGGTACTCATCCTTAAAGAGCTGGTCTTCATCACCGACAACTTCGCACTGATACTCGCGGTAAAAGGCGCTCACGCGACCAATAGAGACGAGATCGCTCTTTGTGCGGTGTAGCTTGTCGAGCGACATGACTTCGGGCCACAGGGCCGTCTCGTTGCCCTCATCATCTGTGTTGATCGCTTTATAGTGCAGCGTTGTCCACTCGCTCATCTCTTTGAGCTTAAAGACGATGGAACGCATGAACTGAGGCGTACCAATGTTCAAGAACTTAGCATCTTTCGAGCCTGCTGGCATGAGCGTCTGGAGAAACCACGTAAGGTTGCCCTCGATAGAGGCAATACTCTTGGAATTGGTCTCGCCCTCAAGGTCATCCCCAATGATAAGATCAGGGCGCATACCGTCGATATTGATACCACGAACCTGCTGTCCCATACCCCTACACACAATAGAAGAGCCATTATCAAGCCGTATGACGTCTTGTGTCCACTGTAAGGCGTTCTGAGAGCCGTGGTATCCAAAGAGTGAACGGAAGTGCGGGTTGAACTCTAAGACGTTCTTGACCGTCGTGAGCGTGTTTATAGAGTGACCACGCGAAGCAGAAGTGAGGAGGATAACATGGGGTTCGGGCCTCTTGCCTAGTCGTAGGTCTTCGCAGAAGAGGTGATCAATGATGCGTAGGATCGCTGCCACCGTTGTCTTGGCGTGACCACGCGGGGCAAGGATGTTAAGAAGCCTGATGTCCTCATCAATAAGGTGATCGCGGATCTCTTTGTGAAACACAGGGCTGGTTTCATTAAAAATACGGGGCATAGTAGCCTTGCCCATAAACAATGGGTCTTCAATACAGCGCCTGAAGACGTCTTGCTTGCTCATCGCGCCCCCTCTTACCGCCTATTGGTGGGTTTTACCGTTCCATGAGTGGGGCGACCAATCGTATTACTGGAAACAACAGGTTTGTCAGCCATCAGTTTGGAAGGATAAGGTTGGATTTGGGCTTCTTAGGGCCATACTGCTCTTGAACCATGTCCATAAAACCGCTTACCGAGCGATTCCAGGACTGAGAGGCTTCATTCTCGTCTTTACCGCTACCCGAAATACAGTTGCACGTAATAGAAACACCCTCGTCTGTGTGCGAGACTAGCGCTTTTTGGCTGCATAAAGGGCATCTTGCTGGAGGAACAATGATCATAAGTAGTAATCCTGCTCTTTTTGGTTTGCGCTTTTGTACTCACCACACCAATCATCATCCGAAACACGCGGATAGGTGTGTATGAACTCATCTTTAGCGTGCAAGTCGAGTATCATAGGAGGAAACCTGCGACAGACAAGCACACGCTGCTTGGAGTATTTCATCGTCTTTATGCCACGCATAACGCAGCTAGAACATGTCTCTTTAGCCAATTACTTAGCCGAAGTCTTGTTCTTAACACCTACGCTCTTCGCCTTGCTGGCCCTCGCTTTCGTCTTCTTCGGCGCTTTCTTTGGGGCTTTAACGCTCTTCTCGGCACTGGGCATGGAGGGCGAAAAGGAGGCTTTTACCGATTGCACATCCATACGACCACTATAAATCTCGTTTTTAGCCCAGGTAGCTCGGTCTTTGGGTACAGGAATGCTGTTTAGGCGCTCTTTCTTGCTCTCAGTAACCGTATAAACATCAAAACCGCCACGGACAGGCTGTAGTAGGACTTTCATTGTTCAATCTCAGTGGATTCTGTGGAAAATGGCATAATCTTAGGAGCGCTAACAGGCTCAAGGATATGATCCCAAGAGACACCCCCCTCAAGAGTCGTAGTCGTTACGCTCTTATCAGGCATCAAATCAAGCATGTCGATGAACTTGGAGTTGGCCTTCTCAGCAACACCAAGCTGGCCCTCATCCAATGCTGAGTCAATAATGCGCTGGTGCTGGCTGATAACGTGTTCAGGCGTTACGCCATGGTCTTTCATCAGCTTTTTAAGCTCAGTCTTTAGCATAGTCTTTGCCTCATGGGTCTTTAGCATGCGCTTAAATGACGCACTGGGAGCAGGAGCATCAGGACGGTATAGCTCACCAACGCTGACCATCTGCTCTTCGCTGATGACACCCTGTTGTGTGATATAAAAGAACGCATACCGCTTCATAGCCTTCTTGAAAGACGTTTTTTGAACCTCATACTGGCTTGTCCTCTTTGGAGCATGCCAGCAAAAGACTCCCGCCTTCAAAAAATCTAAAAAATTTAATTTTTGGGTAGTACCCAATGACCAACGCCTGCAATACGGCAATATGTACTCCCTACGCCCCTTTGCATACGGGCCATTTACACGAACAATGACAGCTACAAAACCATCATCGGAAAGGATGTACTCTCCCGCCTTCATGTCAGGGCGAACACCGCTGTATGACAACCCCTGTTCATCCGCTTCAACGCGTGTGTAAACAGGCCACTTACGACGCTCTTTGACACCCAATGAATCCGTGATGTTACGTTCAATCCAATGCAATCTATCTACCTACCCTCATTAGAATTACTTCGGCAATTGATTGGGGTGCGAACAGCGCCCCAATGGATGTAAATCTTCCCCTGCGAGCCGTGGCGAGCAGGTTCTGGATTCCTCAAAAAAAACCCGCCTTTCATATCAACGACGTACTTAATAGATACAAAAATGCCATAAGGGTGATTGGGGTGGTCAAGGCCCAAAAAAACTTCTAATTGCTCTATAGTATCGCTCTATAGCCCTTTCATGATTACTCAGGCATACGACTGTTGAACAAAGAGCTTTTTGGTCTGGAAAAGATGCCTCGGGTGGGGTCTGCCCTGCCGTCATAAGCATGCAAGCTATTACCCTTGCTTCTCCACTCTTCATTCCGTTTGCAGCGCCTTTGTTTTCCATTAGGCAACTATCACGCGACAAACACCTTCAAGGAGCAATGTCACCCAACCCCGCCACTCTAAGTAATGGGCAAAGAGCTTTGACGGCGGGGTTGGACAGACAAACACAATGTACATATGATTATACACTTGCGCAATAGTGCGTTACCTACTAATTTCAGACGCAGTAGAGAAGGGGGATATACCAGCATATCACGAGGTTTAAATGGAGGCATCGGTACCCTCTTTTACGTTGAGTTTTCGTTCTCAGCCATACGGTGACGTAAGAAAGACGCGCATCCCCGCAGTGCGTAGAGCTTCGTCATACAGAGTGCCATACGGATAGCGTATAGCGTCGCGAGCGCTCCAGAGCGAGTACGCGAAGCGCGTCCTCTCTCCGTCGCTATGGCGACGCGCGGTTGGTTGGCGAGCTTGCCCTCTCGTTTAAGATCGATTTTTAATTCCGAACGTCGTATCAAACAGGCAGAGGTGCCAAATTACCATGGAGAACACTCCAAACTTCAGTAGAAACGCGAAAGTCACAGCCACCGTACAGTTCTGTGAGATTCAGCAGAGAAAGTCAGGCCCCGATCAAGTCATCTGGACAACGATCCCGAAAAAGGACACTCAAGCCATTCGAGAATCAGTTGATTGGGCGCGTAAAGACGGTGAGACAGACCAGGCTCATGGCGAGAGATGCGAGAAAGCCCTGGCAAAGGCGCATTCTGAAACAGACTCTGGCTACCGTGACGTGATCCGAGAGCATGGTTCCAGAGGCCGTGTGTGTGTACGGGTATGGTTCGATGACCCCAAGGATCGTGAGGCAGCCTTGAAGGAGCTGGTCTTAGGCGCTAATGCCTGTCGTCATTATGGGGCCTGGATGCAAATTCCAACCCTAGAAGGCACAGTAGTTACCGAGAACCATAGGCTCAATCGTAAAGGCAAGCCAAATGGAGAGATCTCCTATTCCATACGGTGGCGTCAATCCGATTACTGCTCATAACTCCAGCCTCCATGCCTGGCGCATTATGCACTGCGCTAGGGCATGGGGCAGTCATGGCGCTAACCGCGCTCTGAAGGCAGGGCTTCCGAGGCTCCCTTATGCAGAGGCATTAGGCCTTAGGGCCTGGAAACAAGGAATAACTATCAAATAACGTAACAGCCTACGGCAATGCACAAAACAAACAAAATAACAACGACCAGCATCATGCTGGCTCCATGCGTAATGGTTAGAGGCTGCGAAGCCTACACCAGTGATGTAAGCGAAGCTCAGTACTTCGTAATACAGATTACAGATCGTACTGGCTTAGAGATTGACAATAGCTTTGATCTTCGCATCGAGGATGAAGTCGAAGCCTATAGCGTAGTTGGCGTGCTGCTAAAACTAGCAGGTAATGCCGAATACATAAACCTAACCAGTTCACTTAGCGTCGATGAAATGGGCGTCTATTCAGAGTACTGGGCTTGATCTAAAAGCTATTAAGCACACAAAGAGTTGTGCTTCCCTTACTCCCCACCTTTTAGGTGTCAAAAGCAAACAAAAAGGGTTTGCACGAGGCATCTGGGGAGTAGGGGTTTGTTCATTATACCATATCAACCAAAGAGGACAAAATGGTACACTTAGACTTTATCTCGCTAGTTCCATCCAAAAAGTACCCATTCTACATCACAACGAAATTCTACGAAAGAATGAAACCTGCTATGGCGGAAGCTAAAAAGCAGATCTTAGAAGCGAAGGAGCCTGTCTTTGGGATCATTATGCTAAGTAACGTGAAATTCTCGAAAACTGGAGAGCTTAAAAAAGGCTCCATCATAGACACAGTCTTCATTACTAACAGTCGTTCAGCTTTTGTCATGTACGAAGCAAAACCTGATCCTACTCCTCCTGAGGATTATGAGCGCTCTCCTGAGGATCCTCATCCTGAGTATGAATATGATCCTCAGTTTGATCAGCACTTTTCTCAAATGGAGCATGAAGATACTGATCCGTGCTAATCATACAATCAAATTGCTCTCACTAAAACATACTAAGAGGTATGCTATGAACTTAAC
>ENA-UZXC01007293-UZXC01007293.1-metagenome-genome-assembly--contig:-Day-2-25m-contig-7293_pt1 | contig 11272 bp, 9 predicted proteins | sample MGYA00260340_ERZ794900 | MGnify/ENA metagenome assembly ERZ794900 | reverse complement strand
AGGTCGAGCAGTCGAAGGATCGTATCAACCTGATAGAAGTGGCGCGCACAATCCAAGTGCTGGCCGCGCCATTCAAACCGAGGAGCGTCCTCGATGCTGCCACAAGGCACTTTCCCATTGTGGGTTGCGATTAAGGTCGCGAGTGTCACGCCACCGTAAAATGCGCCGGCGCTGTCTTTGTGACTTAGGGTGATGCTGTCTGGTTGAATATCTAGGCGGTAGGCTTCAGCCGAAAGGCTTTCATCAAGCTCGTGGGTTAGGGGGATTCCTGCGTCTTTAAGAAATGGGTCAAAACCCAACCGTTTCGTTAGCTTATCGACACGCAACAGCTCAGCCATGTCAGATCGAATGCCAGATATGTGTTGCAACCCTTCACTGGCCGAATACGAGGTCGGCTGAGGGCAGATCAAAAGCTCGGGTGCTGTGCCATCACTATAAGAGATCGCGCCTTGCTCAACGCCGACCGGAAGTAATTGGGGCAGGGTGAGCGTATCTCCGTCACAACGCAAATATGCCCCAAGCGGAAGCCACGCACGATTAGCCGGGGCAAAATCCGGGTTTTCGTAAGCAATTGAAAATTCAAGAGTTTGACTATTCTCAATGTCTGGAAGCTGAATTTCACAATATCCTCCAACGCTTTTTAGCCTCGAATAGCCATCGTGCGAAATGCTCGGCGCCATGCCTGAAAAGCAAAAAACTGGCCCGTGAAGATCACGGTCAGAAGTCAAGGTGCAACGGATCAAAGGGCCGTCAATACGGGCGTCAAACTTCATGGGACTCTCTTAGCGTTAGATTTAGGCACCACCATCTGGGCGGATTTCAGCGACAAAGTCGTAAATGTCTGGGCGGTACAGGCCCTGCGTGAATTCGATCGGTCGACCGCTGTCTAAAAAGGCCGTGCGGTTGATTTGCAAAAGCGCTGTGTTTTCTGGAACGCCCAACAACTGCGCCTTGTCACTTGGAACATTGATTGCACTAACTCTTTGTATCGCTCGACTTGGGGCCTGATCGTTTAGCCTGAGAACCGCATATAGCGATTTCGAGACGACGTCAGGGTCTGGCAGGACGTCACTCGGGATAGATGACACTTCAAGCGCCATGGGGGTGCCATCGGCAAAACGAAGACGTTCCAACCGTGCAACCCTTTGACTGGGGGAAAGTCCAAGAGCCATCATTTCATCCGGCGTGGGTACAAAAAGACCACGGCTAAGAATTTTACTCGTAGACGCTCGACCCCGTGCCTGCATGTTTTCGGTAAACGAAACGAGACTTGAAAGGGATTGTTCCGTTCGTGGAGCAACCCCCAGTACGAAACTGCCAGACCCGCGTTTTTGTTGGACGAGCCCAGCATCGACCAATTCGCTGACCGCTTTTCGCACCGTGACCCGACTAACATTCCCAAGCTCGGCCAGATCGCGTTCGGGTGGTAATTGATAGCCTTCTTCTAGACGACCATCATTTATAGCCGCAGCGATATGGCGAGAAAGCTGCAGATACCGTGATCCGCCACCGGATTGGTGCCAGACGTCAGAGTGAAAGAGGACGCGATTCGATTCCATGACTAAATCTTCTTTTATTGGTATCTTTTATGCAATACCAAAATTTGCGAATGTTATTGATCTGGTCAAGTGAGTAGTGCCAAACCCCCTGAAAATCAACAGAAAAGTCACCAATCTACATTTTTGGTATTATTTTGGTAGTATTATTGGTCGCCATGAGGCATGCTTAATGAAAGCGCGAAATTCGCGTTCCACAGGGATAACTAAGGGGTGGAAATTGACCGATCTAGTGTCAACAACTCAACGGAAGCGCCGCAGCTTGCCAGAGTCATGGTTCGCGTGGGCGCTTATTGCTCCGGCTGTGATATTTATTCTCGTGATCGTGGCGTGGCCACTGCTTGAGACTTTCCGCCTTTCTTTCACGGATGCGCGTTTGGGTGGCGAAAGCTACGTGGGGATGGAAAACTATACCGACCTCGCAGAGAGCAAGAAGTTTCGCCAAACCATTGTCAGAACATTTTATTGGATGTTCCTCTCCGTATTCCTAAAATTGATCCTTGGACTTGTCGGCGCGACGCTTTTGAACGCCGCAGTACCTGGTCGCGGTCTATTTCGCGTGTTGGTTATGCCACCGTGGGTGATCCCAATGGCCATCGGCATGATTGGTTGGTTGTGGCTCTATAACGGTGCCTTTGGTGTCTTGTCCGGTACGGCGCAACAATTCGGTTTGATCGATAAGGCATTTGAATTTCTCGCGTATAAGCGGTCTGCGTTCTATTCGGCAGTTGTCGCTGATGTTTGGGTCGGTACCCCTATGGTCACTCTGTTCTTCCTAGCCGCGATGCAAGGTGTCAGCCGTGATCTATACGAGGCTGCTTGGGTTGATGGGGCAGGGCGCTGGTATCGGTTCCGTCGGATCACAATTCCACAGATCATGCCTGTTATCGTATCAATGGCGCTTTTGTCCGCAATCTTCACCTTCAACAGCTTTGAGATCATCTGGATCCTTACCGAAGGTGGGCCACGCTCGGCGACCACAACGTTGATCATCGACACCTACAAAACCGCAATTGGCAACTTTAAGTTCGGAGAAGGCGCGGCCCGTGCTGTCGTGATCGTCTTCCTGCTGGCCATTTTCTCACTGATCTACCTGTTCTTCCTGAACAAGGTGAACAAACACTACGGGGTGAAGTAAGATGATGGACCGTTACTCGAAGCTTCAGATCGTTGGCATATACGCAGCAATAGCAGTGTTCCTGACTTTCATCCTGTTGCCCTTCCTTGAGATGTTCATGGCGTCGCTTCGCCCACTTGAGCACCTGTTCCGCAGCCCATATCAATTCTGGTCGGATGATTTTAGCTTTCAGGCTTATCGCGACATGTGGGTAACGGTTCCTCTTCTAGGGCGTTACATCCTGAACTCAGTGTTCATCGCAGGTTCGGTGACAGTCTTAACTATGGTCTTCGTAGTGCCTGCAGCCTATGCCTATGCCCGTCTAGATTTTCCTTTCAAATCTGCATCTCTTGGAATGTTCCTTGGTGTGAACATGTTTACAGGCGCGGTTCTACTAATCCCGCTCTACCGCGTTCTTAGCGCTCTTGGACTGTTGAACAGCTACTGGGCCATGATCGTGCCAGGTATCGCCTTTTTGATCCCAACCGGGATATGGCTGCTGCGCTCATATCTTGAGAAAATCCCTGTTGAACTGGAAGAGGCTGCNNGTGCTGCCGCTTGCTGTTCCCGGCTTGATCGTTGTCAGCACCGCTATCTTTATCGGCGCATATGCTCAGCAATTCCTGTTCGCAATTACCTTCAACCAGACCCGCGAGTATCAACCACTACCCGCAGGCCTGTTCGAATTCATCGGCTATCAGTCGGTGACCTGGAACGAAATGATGGCCGCAGCACTGACAGGTGTCCTGCCAGTCATGGTCATCTTCTTGTTCCTACAAAAGTACCTTGTCGCCGGTCTGACCGCCGGCGCGGTGAAAGAATAACCAAAACAAAATTCGTAAAACCATCGGAGGAAAACTATGAATTATGTAAAAACACTATCGCTTGGTGCGATCCTGGCAGCAGGTACCGCCCTTCCAAGCCAAGCCGAAGAACTGCACTTCATCATGTGTGGCGGCGAAGTTCGTGACGCTGACCAAGCTGTTGTCGACGCTTTCGAAGCGAACAACGATGGCGTTACAGTCAACATCGAAGCTGTTCCTTGGGGAACATGTCAGGATAAATCTCTGACTTTGGCTGCTGCTGGCGACCCACCCTCAATCGCATACATGGGTTCACGGACTCTGCGTCAGTTGGCAAACAACGATCTGATCGTTCCAGCTGAAATCAATGCTGATCTTGAAGGCGCTTATCAGCCAGGCATCCTGAACACTGTGACCATCGAAGGTACACGTTGGGGCTACCCACACGCGTTTTCGACCAAAGGTCTATACATCAACTGTGGTCTTGTTGAAGCCGCAGGCGAGCAGTGTGTTGCACCGCGCACATGGGATGGTCTTTATAACCTAGCCAAAGCTGTTAACGACAATACAGATGCCGCAGGTATCGGTCTTGCCGGTAAAGACTTTGACAACACCATGCACCAGTTCATGAACTACCTCTATTCGAACGGTGGCGTTGTCATCGACTCGGCTACAGGCGAGAACATGCTGGACAGCTCGAACACACGTGAAACTCTGGCCTTCTACGAGAAGCTGGTTAGCGTCGCACAAGAAGGCCCAACAGCTTGGGAGCGTTCGCAGCTGAAAGATCTGTATAACGATGGCAAAATCGGAATGTACATCGACGGTCCTTGGGGTCGCGGTCAGCATAACGACAACATCAAAGAGATCACGGCAGCAATTCCAGCAGGCCCACAGGGTGACAACGGAACTATCTTGATCACAGACTCAATCGTTGTGTTCAAAGGTTCTGGCCACGAAGCACTTGCTCATGAGCTTGCTGAAATGATCACTTCAGGTGAAAGCCAGTATGGTCTTGATAGCAGCTGGGGTCTGACACCAATCTTTGATTATGCTCAACTTGGATTTGATAGCCCGTACTACGAAGGCGACGATTTCTGGGGTGTATTCGTCAACGGCATCGCCGCTGGTGGACCAGAGCCAATCGTTGAAGATTTCAAATCCCTTCAGTCGGTATTCACCAACATGATCCAAGGTATCATTCTTGCGGATGACACAGTGGACAACCTAGTGACTATCGCTGGCGAAGAATTGGACGACGCGCTTTAAGCGCATCCTCCCGGTCTCGGGCGGCAGCATTCTGTCGCCCGGGAACTTCAAATTGAACACTCGAATTACAGGATAATCCCGTGGCAACTCTTGATCTGGAAAAAATCAGTAAATCCTTTGGCGAGGCCAAGGTGCTACATGACATAGACCTTGCAATTCGTGACAAGGAATTCGTTGTTTTCGTCGGCCCATCTGGCTGCGGTAAATCCACCCTTCTGCGGATCATCGCGGGTTTGGAAGAAACCACCGAAGGCAGCATAGTAATTGGCGGCGAAGACGTCAGCAGCGCTCCTCCGGTTGAGCGCGGGATCTCAATGGTCTTCCAGTCTTACGCCCTTTATCCGCATCTTTCTGTTTATGAAAACATTGCTTTCCCACTGCGCGTGCAAAAAATGCCGGCAGCAGAGCTGCAAAAGCGTGTAAACAAAGCCGCCGAAATTCTTCAGCTTACTGACAAGCTAAGCCTAAAACCCGGACAATTGTCTGGTGGACAGCGCCAGAGGGTCGCCATCGGCCGTTCGATCGTGCGCGAACCGCGTGTGTTCTTGTTCGACGAACCGCTATCGAACCTTGATGCCGCACTTCGTGGCGATATGCGCGTAGAGCTTTCACAGCTTCATCGCAAGCTTGATGCGACGATGGTTTATGTGACGCACGATCAGGTCGAAGCAATGACCATGGCCGACCGCATCGTCGTTCTAAACGGTGGCCGTGTTGAGCAATTTGGTACGCCGATGGAACTTTATCATCACCCTGCTACCAAATTCGTTGCTAGCTTCATTGGTCAACCCAACATGAACTTCATTGCCTCGACGGTGACCAGTATTGACGACAACGGCGTTGGAGTCGCGCTTGAAAGCGGCGGTAACCTACACGTACCAGTCGAGTCATCTTTGGTCAAAGTTGGTGACAAGGTAGAGGTCGGTATCCGGCCTGAGGACGCATCAGTGGGCGAGGGCATCGAAATGAACGTCCGTGTTTTAGAACGTCTTGGTGGAACCACTATTGCCTATGGATCACTAACCGACGGCACAAAGTTTTGTGCGACCTTGGATGGTGTGACAGCCGCAAGCGAAGGCAATAGCCTGAATTTGTCTGTCAATCCTGCCGATTGTCATGTGTTTGACGGACAAGGTCGAGTGTTGCGTCGCCTTAGTGCGCCTGTACTGACCACATAATTTAAAGGGACAGTTATGAAAGTCGTCACGGCGGGCATAGGTCTTCGGGCCGGACATGTCCTCTCGATATTGAAAGAGGCGATGCCTGAGATTGAGTTCGCAGGTTATGTCGATCCTCAAACAAGCCATCTGGATATGATTGGATTGGACGTCCCACGGTTCGAAACAGTCGACGAAATGCTGGCTGCTACAAAGCCAGATCTATATTTCATTGGGTCGCCGAACAGTTTTCATCTGAATCACATTCGGGCGGGGTTAGAGGCGGACGTTCCTCACATCTTCACTGAAAAGCCGGTCGTCGTGTCGATGGCTGAAACGATGGAACTTGGTCGGTTGCTTGCGAAGCACGGCGGGGCGTCACGTTTGATGGTCGGCTTGGTCCTGCGATATTCACAGCACATGGTCGATCTTCGTACTGCGATCGCAGATGGGGCGCTTGGCGACATCGTTTCACTGGAAGCGAATGAACATATCGCGCCCTACCACGGAGCGTTCTTCATGCGTGATTGGCGCCGGATGGAAGGACATTCGGGCGGTTTCATGTTAGAGAAGTGCTGCCACGACCTCGATATTTACAACATGGTCACCGGCTCGAGGCCGTCTCGCGTTGCCAGTTTTGGAGGGCGAAAATCCTTCGTTCCGGCCCATGCACCGACGTCAAACGCCGAGGCCGAAGTGTTTCATGTCAAAAAGTCGATTTGGGAGTCCACGGATGACCCATTCCGATCTGATGGGGACATTATTGACTTTCAAACGGCCATTCTCGAGTACGAAACCGGCGCAAATCTGGCATTTCATACGAACCTCAACGTCCCTGATGATCATCGTCGTTTCTGTGTGATGGGCGCAAAAGGAATGGCCGAAGGTGATTTTGTGCGCGGCTACCTAAAAGTCACGCGACGTGACGGTTCGGTCTACAGCGACAACGACTATAGCACAGGCAGTAAAGCCCAAATTGGTGCGCACTATGGAGCAGATCATATGATGGTAAGCGATTTGGCGGATTATTTGCGCGGAAACTCGACCCAACTACCTGTTTCAATCGTGGATGCGCTCGAAGCTGGAATTGCCGCGTTGGCATTAGATCAGGCTCGCACTTTGGGTCAGGTCGTCGATCTGGCCGACACTTGGGATCAGTTTGATCAATACGGATTAAGGACATGACGATGACAGAAACGCTTCCCATTAAGGGCCGCTATATGGCAGCCGAACTGCAGGAAGCGACTTCGGTTTTCTGTAATTCTGCATCGCAGACAATCGGCGCCGGGTTGCGCGATTTAAAAATTGACGGCGCACGCGCGATTTACACGATTGCCCGCGGATCATCTGATGCAGCGGCCAACATCCTTTCCTACGAATTCATGCGTGAGTTGGGCATTCCGGTCACGTCTCTGCCGCCTTCAGTTTATTCGGTTGGCCAAGGGGTTTCGATGCTGGATGCCATCGGTTTGGTGATATCGCAGTCCGGTGCGAGCGAAGATTTGGTGCGTGCAACACAAGGCGTTCGTGATGCGGGCGGCAAAGTTGCCGCGATNNTGGCAGGCTCGTCCGTTGAAGGCGCTGCAGACGTCACTCTGTCCATCGGCGCAGGCGAGGAAAAAGCAGTTCCGGCAACCAAAACGGTTATTGGCTCCGTAGCGGCGGGGTTGGCTTTGTTGGCAGCCTTAAAGCCGGAGTATGCGCAAAGGCTGGCAGCTTCAGTTTCGCAATTTAGCAGCGTTGGAAACTTGTCATTGAATGAGCATTCAACACTGAAAGCAGCACTATTGCGCGCACGACATGTTTATGTGGTTGGACGCGACACTGGTTTTGGTGCTTCCCATGAGATTGCTCTTAAGGTCAAAGAAACTTGTGCCATTCACGCCGAGGCATATTCCGCTTCGGAAGTGCTACACGGTCCCCTGCAACTTGCAACAAATCCACTCACGGTTCTGGTTCTCGATACTGGTGCTCCTGGCACCACTGAGAGCATCGAAAATGCAGTTGCTAGGTTTACGAAGGCTGGTGCGGAAGTGCACAGGGTCTCAGCCACGCACGCGGGATTACTACCTGCTGCTGCGGCTGCCGCGTTGTTACGCCATGTGTACCCCGTCATTCTGGACGTTGCACTAGAGCTGGGATTGGACCCAGATGCACCCGTTACGCTGTCAAAGGTGACTGTAACCCGATGAGTCAAAAAAATATCTCTGATTGGGCGACATGGTCGGAAACCCTTGCACAGCCGGAAATTTGGCGGGAGTGGGCTGATAAATGTGATTTTGCAGCTCATAAAACGTGGATTGACCAACAAACGTTTGACGAGGTTTGGTTTTGTGGCGCTGGCACCAGTGCATTTATTGGCGACATAATTGTAGCTGGACTGGAACGCGAACGAGGGACGTATGCCCTTCGGTCTGTCGCGACCACTGATTTGGTGGCTCAACCGCAAGCCTTTCTATCAGATCGCAATCCACTAGTCGTCAGTTTCGGAAGGTCAGGCAATTCAAGTGAAAGCATCGGAACACTCGAAGCTCTTGATGCACTAGCGCCAAACGCGCCTCGATTGAACATTACATGCAACGAAGGCAGTACGCTTGCGACCCGTCAAAACGATGCGACACGCGTGATTGTTCTTCCCGCTGAGACGCATGACAGCGGATTTGCGATGACCAGTAGCTTCTCAACGATGCTATTGACCGCATTGATACTGTTTTCAGCCAAAGGCCCAAATACTACAAAACTGCACAATGCGGCCGACGGGTTTGATAATGTTCAGGCAACAATGCAAAATTTGATTGGACCCGCACCCGAGCGCGCAGTGTTTTTGGGAACTGGCGCGATGACCTTTGCTGCGCGAGAAGCAGCTCTCAAAGTCATGGAGCTTTCGGCAGGTCGTATTCCGTGTCTATGGGACAGTGTCCTAGGTTTTCGTCACGGCCCAAAATCATTTGTCACTGATCAAACGGAAATCGTCGTCTTTACATCATCCGAGATTCCAGCGGTTCGTTATGAAGCCGATCTCATTGCAGAATTGCGCCAACAGTTTCCAAACGTCAGGGTGACATCTATTGGTCCCGACGGAGATGTTGATATTTCTCACCCAGATGGTTCGGTATGGGCGGCACCAAATGCCATCCTTTACGCCCAACTTGCGGGATGCATTTGGGCGCATGCCATGGGGTTGAACGTCGATAACCCATTTGAAGGGCAGGGAACTTTGACCCGAGTTGTTTCCGGTGTTCAGCTTTATGAGGTCATTCGATGATCGCATACGCTGGCATAGATCTTGGGGGGACTAAGTCCGAAGCTCAACTTTTCGATGCCAATTGGCAGTTGATCGAACGCCAGCGCGTCGCGACACCTGACACATATGAAGATTTGGTGACGACAGTTGCCGAACAGGTGAAATGGTCGATCGACAAGGCCGGACACTCGATTCCGGTTGGGATAGGTGCCCCTGGGATGATTGATGCCCAAGGTAATGCCTTTACGGCCAATTTGCCTGCGAAAGGCAAGCCTTTGTCCTCAGATATCGCCACCGAAGCCGGTCATCCCATAACATACGTCAACGACTGCCGTGCGCTGGCCCTTTCAGAGGCCGCTTTTGGTGTCGGTCAGGGGCATGGCACAGTGATGTCTTTGATCATTGGCACTGGGGTCGGTGGGGGTGTTGCCTACGACGGTCATCTACGTCCTGGTCCGTCATCTTGCGGTGGCGAGTTCGGCCACATGGCTGCATCGGCAGAGGCCGTGCAGTCAAACGGTCTGAAGCTGCATCAATGTGGTTGCGGACGCGTGGGTTGCGCAGAAACCTATATCGCAGGTCCTGGGCTGGTCCGAATGGCGCGAGAACTGACTGGGTTAGAATTGACCACGCAAGAAATTGGTCATTCAAAAGACCAATCAGGTCCCTCGCAGGATATTTGGCGCGTTTGGATAGAAGTGACGACTGACTTGGTGCTGTCGCTCATCCAATCCGTGGACCCAGACATCATCGTGTTAGGCGGTGGGCTTAGCAAAATCCCCGACGTCAGCACCGACATTTCAAAAAGACTAGCCGAGAAACAAATCTCCGGGTTCAGCCTTCCGATAATAATTGTAGCAGCAGGCGGCGATGCTAGTGGCGCCCGAGGGGCCGCTTTAGCAGCAGCTCAGGAGGCAGGGCATGTCTAAAGTATTGACCGAAATTGTCGCCCGAAACCGCGCCGGTGAAACCGTTGCAATCCCTTCAATATGTTCTGCCCAGCCAGACGTTTTGCGCGCTTCGATGAAATGGGCTGAGCGAAAAGACCGTCCGATTGTGATCGAGGCAACATCAAACCAAGTCAATCAGGACGGTGGATATACTGGCAAGACGCCTGTCGATTTTGTTGCTGATATCGACGCGATGTCGAAAGAGTGTGGCGTTTCAAGAGACCGAATTACATTGGGGGGGGATCATCTTGGCCCCCAAGCATGGCGGAAGCTTTCCGCAGATGCAGCAATGGAAAAAGCCCGAGTTTTGGTGGCAGATTATGTTGCTGCCGGTTTTGGGAAAATTCACCTGGATTGTTCGGAAGGTTGCGCAGGAGAAGACGCGCAGCTTCCCGACGAAGTAACAGCAGCACGCACCACGGACCTTGCGCGAGTGTGCGAAACTGCAGCACCGGACCGATCGATCCTCTATGTTATTGGCACAGAAGTGCCTCCGCCCGGTGGCGCCCGTGTGGACGAAAGCGGTGACATTCCAGCGACGACTCCCAAGTCAGCTTTGGCAACTCTTTCTGCACATGAAGAGGCATTTGAGGCACAAGGTTTGAACGACCTAAAGCCACGCATCGCCGGATTGGTCGTGCAACCGGGTGTCGAGTTTTCACCTATGCATGTTCACCATATGCCGCTGGACCGTGACCCAGCGCTTCGCGATGTCATGATGAGCTGGCCGGGTTTGTGCTTGGAAGCGCACTCGACGGACTATCAGCACCCAGCCGTGTTTGGCCGTCTAGCTGAGCTTGGATTTGCCTTTCAAAAAGTTGGCCCGGCTTTGACCTTCGCCTATCGGCAGGCCCTTTATGCACTGGACAACGCGCTGGCGATCGCGGGGAAGGGCGTTGGCATAATGGCCACAATGGAAGGTCTTATGACAGCCGAACCCGGGTACTGGCAGGGTCATTATGCGCAAGAAAATCAAGTCGCACGACATGTCGGTCTGGCTGATCGAATTCGCTATTATTGGCCCAACCCCGTGGCACAAAATGCAGTGTTGATGCTGCGCCAAGAAGCCGAAAGCCGGACTTTGCCTGAGCCGCTATTGTGGCAAGTGTTCGCACCAAATGTATTGGACCGCGCCGAAGAACTCGATGGAACACAGGTTCAACGATTGATCGACGC
>ENA-UZXC01006523-UZXC01006523.1-metagenome-genome-assembly--contig:-Day-2-25m-contig-6523_pt1 | contig 11370 bp, 10 predicted proteins | sample MGYA00260340_ERZ794900 | MGnify/ENA metagenome assembly ERZ794900 | reverse complement strand
AAAAAATTGTTTTAGCAACGGACTTATTTTTAAATGTAGACTTAATTACTACTTTAAAAAAAATAGCGAAAAGATTAATTTCTAATATTGATATTATAACTGTCTTGAACAGTAAAGATGATGAAAAGTCAATACTATCTAGGCAATTAAAAGTCAATACTATTTTAGAAAAAAAAATGAAATATAACTCTCATAGATTTCATTTAATAAACAACAATTCTGTAGAAAATGGAATTCTAAATTATATTAAAGAAAATAAAGTTCATTTATTGACACTTATTCCTAAACACAGAAGCTTTTGGGAAAACTTAATAAAAATAAGTTTATCAAAAAAAATTGCTAATAATAGCACTATTCCACTTTTAATTATCCCTGAAAATATTTAAAATGAATAATAATTTCAAATCTTGGTTAAAAATTTTTTTATGCTTTATTATTTCGTTTATAACTATTGAACTTTATTTAAAAAAATCTGAAATTTCTGTTCTTTTAGAAAACACAACGATAATACTAATTCATTTAGTGATACTATTGTGCATAATTTCAATTGAATATATTCATATTTCATTAAAGAACGTTGAAAAATTATTTAAAGAAACTCAAAATAAAAAAAATCTTAATAAAAAGAAGATCAACAACTCTAAAAATAAATGGATTAGTAAACTTTTAACAAAATGGTGGATATACACATTTTATTTATCTATTGTTCTTACAGTTTTTTCTCTTTGGAGATTTAATATTTTAGACGAAACAATTTTGAATGGTAAATTTGATATTGAAAACAAACAGTCTAATTCCAAAATTAGCAACTATTCTGATTTCAATACTAATATTTTAGACTCCATAATTTTGTTAAACTCAGAACAAGATCTTAAAAAAGGGGCCTCTTTGTTTAAAAATAATTGTGCAGTTTGTCACAATAAAGATGGTGGCGGCGGAATAGGACCAAATTTAACAGACAATTATTGGATTTTAGGAGGTGGCACAACTAATATTTATAAAACAATTACTTATGGTGGAAGGGAAAATAAAGGAATGATTGAATGGAGTGAAAATTTATCGAAAATTGAGATTTCTCAGATTTCAATTTTTATAAATAGTTTAAAAAATACAAATCCTGAAAATCCTAAAATTAAAGAAGGTGATTTTTGGTCTAATTAATTTTTAATAAATAATAATTAAGAGAATTAAAAAAAATATTGATTATTATCAGTAAATTTATTAAAACGTGAGATTAATTTTCTAAAACATTATTATTATGAGTAAATGCGAGTCTTGTATTGTTAGGCGCCTCTCCCCTTTAAATGCGTTAAATAAAGATGAGCTTATAAGAATATCTAAATGCAAAAAAAACATAAAAATCAATAAAGGAGAAAAAGTTTTTAGGGAAGGAGAAATTTTAAAAGGTGTTTATTGTGTTCAAGATGGATTTGGGCGATTGTCCAAACTTTGTGAAAACGGCAAAGAACAAATAATAAGATTTATTGTAAAAGGAAGCTTAATAGGTCAAAGATCACTTATTAGTGATGAGCCAACTAATTTATCCGCTACTGCTAGTGAAGATATGTTTGTTTGTTTCATTCCTAAAGATGAAATTCTTTATGATCTAATGCAAAATCCTAAATTCAACAAATCTATGTTTAAGGAATTAGCAGAAAATCTTAAAAATTCTGATAATTTCATTTTAGATGTAACTAATAAATCGTTAAAACAAAGATTTTCAGAAGCTTTATTATATCTCCAAACAGTTTTTGGCAGTGATCAGGACGGAATGATTGATGTTTCTTTAAGTAGATCGGATTATGCTAATTTTTTAGGTACAAGAACTGAATCACTAATTAGAATAATTTCAAAACTTAAAAAAGAAAATATAATCTCAACAAAGGGTAAAAAAATTAAAATAGAAAATTATAATTTATTAAAAGCTTTAATAAGTGATTGAATTTTAAAAGCATGATAAAACTTTTCTAATAGTTGTTTGTTTTAATATAAACATGTACAAAACTATAGAAATATCAATTAAAATGAAGCTATTGTAGCCTTTCTTATCATTCTAAATTGTAACAAGTAAAATACTTAATAAAGAAATAAACAAACTTACTATTGTTGAATAAAATACTACTATTTTAGGTTGTACGCTTATAATACTAACCAAGCAAATAACACACCCTGCACCTACAAAACTTAAAGGAATTATAAAAGAGTCGAGCTGAGTTATGTAATAACTGGATACTCCACCTAAAATAGGAACTATTAAAATTGAAAGAGTCATATAGAGTAAGTAATCCGACCCTGTGTAAATCTGCTTTAGTTTTTTCATATTATTTGATTAAAATTTTGAATCTCAATTACTGGACTAAACTAAAAACAACAACTCTCAAAAAATATGATAATTATCATGTCTACAAAAAATAATATTATCTGCAGAACGCAAGGTCCTATACTTAAATAACAAACATTAGAAAGAAATTAAATTTTCACTATATTAATTTTTTAAAACCGTTATTTATATGAGTTCAAGAAGATCGTTTATTAAAAAAGGCGCATTAACTGCAAGTATTCCAATATTTGCTCCAAATACAGAGCTATTTTCCATTTTGAAAGGATCACCATCAGATCAATTAAATATTGGTGTTATTGGTACTGGAGGTCGTGGTCAAGGATTAATAAATATAATTAACAGAATTGAAGGTATAGAGTTAATTGCAATATGTGATACTCTTCCATTTAGATTGAGCGAAGCTGCATCTTTAGCCCCTAAAGCAATACAATTTTCAAACCACAGGGAAATGCTTTCATTAAAAAATTTAGATGCAGTAATAATTAGTACTCCATTAAACACTCATGCTGCTATAGCCTCCGATGCTGTAGATGCTTCAGTCCATATTTATTGTGAAAAAACAATGGTTAAAGGTGATCAGAATACACTTGACTTGATTACAAAAGTGCAAAAAAATCACAAGAAGATATTTCAAACTGGACATCAATATCACAGTTCAAGATTATATTCACATGTTGTTGAAATGATTCAAGCAGGGGATATTGGTCAAGTAATTGCTATTGATGCTCAATGGAATCGTAATGGAAATTGGAGAAGACACGTTCCAAATCCAAAATTTGAACGTCAAATTAACTGGAGGATGTATCGTGAATATTCTTATGGACTTACTGCAGAATTGAGCTCTCACCAAATTGATTTCTGCAATTGGTTGCTACAAGACAATCCTAGAAAAGTAGCAGGTTTTGGTGGTATAGATTATTGGAAAGATGGACGTGAAACATATGATAACACAAATTTAATTTACTCATATGCAAACGGAGTCAAAGCGAGTTTTACTTGCTTAACCTCAAATGCTAAAGATGATTATCAAATAAAAGTCATGGGTGATAAAGCCACAGTAATTATTAACTATGACAAAGCTTGGAAATATCCTGAGGGAAAATACAATAAAGTAATGGGAGATGTTGATGGTGTTTCTGGTGCAACACAAAGTTGGACTGAGGGAAAAGGTAACTTAATCAATTTTAATCATCTAGAACCAACACGTCAAGCTCTTGAAGATTTTAAATCCTCAATTATTAATAACACTATTCCATTGTCCAATTTAAAAAGTGGTGCTGCTGTATCCTTTGCTGTAGACATGGGAATACGTGCCATGGATTTGAAACAAGTTGTTTCATGGAATCCAAAATACGATTTATAGAAAATTATACTTTAATTTAGTCAAACAAACTTCTTTTATGAAAAATTTATTTATAATAATTATTACTTCGCTATTTTTAGTTAATTGTAATAATCCTAATCCCATGATAAAACAATGGTCAGACAAAAACTCCGAATATGGAGGGGTTCCCGCATTTAACAAAATGTCTCCTAAACTAGTAAAAGAAGCAATTCTTAAAGGAATGGAATTAAGTCTTGAGGATATTGATAAAATTGCAAATAATTTAGATGCCCCAACATTTGAAAATACTATAGAAGAAATGGAAAGGTCTGGAAAACTTCTAAGTAATGTTTATCCATACTATGGAATATTGTCTAGTAACATGTCTAGCCCAGAATTTAGAGAAATACAAAGTGAACTAGCACCTAAGCTATCAGAATACTCAACAAACATCAACCAAAACGAGAAATTATTTGAAAGAGTAAGCGCTATTTACAATTCATCTAAAAGTAAACCTCTTGAGGACGATCAACAAAGAGTTTTAGATTTAACTTATAAAAGTTTTGCTATGAACGGAGCCGACTTGAATAATGATAAAAAAAAGAGGTATGCTGAAATTAATCTAGAACTATCAAAACTATACAATGACTTTTCTAATAATGTATTACACGATGAAGAAAATTATGTTACTTACTTGGATGAATCTCAATTAGATGGTTTATCAGATGGATTTATAAAATCTGCTAAAAAAATTGCACAAGACAAAGGTTTTGAAGATAAATACGCAATAACTAATACTAGATCATCTATGGACCCATTTTTAACTTATTCTACTAATAGATCCTTAAGAGAAGTTGTTTGGAAAAATTACTATTCAAGAGGAGATAATGGAGATGAATTTGATAATAATGAAATTATAGCTGAAATATTAAGATTAAGAAAAGAACGTGTTGGTTTATTAGGTCATGAAAATTATGCTCAATGGAGATTACAGGACAGAATGGCAAAAAATCCTGAAAATGCAATGGCATTAATGGAAGCAGTATGGCCTGCAGCTATTGCTAGAGTTGATGAAGAGGTAACTGATATGCAAAAAGTTGCTAATAAGCTTACCAACTCTAAAATAACTATAGAACCTTGGGATTACAGATTCTATGCAGAAAAAGTTAGAAAATTAAAATATGATTTAAATTCTGATGAAGTCAAACAATATTTACAGTTAGATAAATTAACAGATGCTATGTTTTATGTTGCGGGTGAATTATTTAATTACAAGTTTATAGCTTTAGAAAAAGGAAGAATACCTGTTTTTCATGAAGATGTAAACGTTTGGGAAGTTAAAAACAAGTCATCCGAAGAACATATTGGATTATGGTACTTAGATCCATACGCTAGACAAGGAAAAAGATCTGGTGCTTGGGCTACAACATACAGAAGTCACACTACGATGGATGGAAAAACTAATGTATTAGCTTCTAACAATTCTAATTTTGTCAAACCAGCACCCGGGGAAGCGTTGTTAGTTTCATGGGACGATGCTACAACTTTTTTCCATGAATTTGGACATGCCTTACACTTTTTTGCTTCTAATGTCAAATACCCTACTCTAAATAGTGGTGTGAGAGATTATACTGAATTTCAATCACAGCTTCTTGAAAGATGGTTATCTACAGACAGAGTAATAAATCAGTTTTTAGTTCATAATCAGACTGGTAAACCAATGCCTAAAGAACTAGTTGCAAAAATAAAAAAAGCATCTACATTTAATCAAGGATTTGAAACGACAGAATATTTAGCTTCGGCGATTATGGATATGAAATTTCATTTAGCAGATCCAACAAATATAGATGTAGATAAATTTGAAAAAGAAACATTAGCTGATCTAAAAATGCCTTCTGAATTACCTATGAGACACAGAACACCACACTTCGGACATGTCTTTTCAGGAGAAGGTTATGCAACTGCTTATTACGGTTATATGTGGGCAGATGTATTAACTGCTGATGCATCTGAAGCATTTGCTGAAGCTCCAGGAGGATTTTATGATAAAGATGTTGCTAAAAAATTAGTAGATTATTTATTTTCACCTAGAAATTCAATTGATCCAGAAGAAGCTTACCGTTTATTTAGAGGAAGAGATGCTAAAATTGAAGCCTTAATGAAAGACCGTGGATTTCCTATAAAAACTGAATTGTAATTATTAATTAGTAATCCACTACCCTATTACTTTCGCTGTTTTTATTAAAAGCTTATAAAAAATTATTTGAATTTTCTAATCTTTATTTGATACATAATCCCAAGAGCAGCTAATAAAAGCCCAATAAACTCTCTAGTACCCTCTAAATAAGGTTTGTCATAGACCATTTCCCCAAAAATCTCTTCTTTATTTTCAGTGTATAAATAATCAATGAATAATGAAAAATGAAACGCAGAATAAGTTATTAAAGCTGTAATTGAAAAAATCAAAATAGACTTGGGAATAGCCTTAAAGGTGTTGTATAAACATATAAGTGATACAATAAAATATATAGAAAACCACAACAAACCATCAGGATCATTTAATTGTAAAACCGCAAAAATCACAAACAGAATAAATAAAATTAAATTTTTGATTTTATTTTGTTTACTTAACACCACGAAATGTTTCATTTTTTCATCTTTTTTGGATCTCCAGTTGAAAGCATATAGGCAATTAAATCTGTTAACTCTTGTTCGTTAAGTCTGTTGATAAGACCCGAAGGCATTGGAGAAATTTTTGATAATTCAATCTTTTTTAATTTATCTTTTCTAACATTGACTGTAACATCAGTTGCAAAAGGACTTATACTAACTTCGATATTTTTTTCATCTTCATTTACGGCTATTCCAGTGACTATAGAATCATCAGTCAAATAATAGTTTGAATACTGATACCTATCACCTATTGTTCCAGATGGATTGATAATTGCTTCTCCTATGGCATCAACCGTAAACCTTGATCCTATTTGAGTTAATTCAGGCCCTGAAACTCCTCCTTCTCCGTTCATACTATGGCATGAAATACACAAAGTAGCCTTATACATATTTTTACCACTGTCATAACTGGCATTTTTATAATTTTTTTCATAAGCAGACATCAATAATTCAACTGTCCAATTAATTCCTGGACCTTTTGGTTGTATTACATCCTTTATGTCATCTGAATTGCGTTTAGCAGCAACTTCAGTTAATTCTAAAAGATAGTCTCTTTCTAGTAAAGGAACATTTTCCAATGCTGTTTTTTGAATAGCCTTAATAAATTTTAAATACATTTTACCACCAGCTTTTTGAAGCGCACTACCAAACCATTCAAAATAACGCTCCCTAGCTGTACTAGACCAACCTTTTTTAAGGTAACTTAAACTATGGGCATAACTTATATTACGTTGATTTGGCATATTTGCTAACATATTTTCTACGTCTTTTCCGTATTGTTCACTTCTGTTAGAAATATCACTGGATAAATAGATTTCTTTCATACCCGCTAAGGAGGTATTCGTTTCCATTTCTAGTAATGTTAAATCAATAATTTCTTCTACCTGTAAATAACTTAAAGTCTTACATAATTCCATGTTCACTGCTTCAGAACTTACCAAATAAGATGGCAAGAATAATTCTTTTATTTTTTCTTTTATTTCATTTGGCAAACTACCATCAAATCTTAACATTAATAAATCAATTGTTCTTATAAAATTTAATTTATTAGTTTCATTAAGATTGTTCCAATTAATTTTTGTTAAAGTATAAAGAGCTTGAATTCTTGTGTCATCATCGCCATGACGTGCAATTGCTAATGCTAATTCTAAGCTTGTTTCAACGGAATTATTTTTTTTAATCTCATCTTTCCAGTGTGATAAGTCTAAATGCTCTAAGGCTACTCTTGCTGAAAAGCGAATAGCACGATCTTTATTATCTAAATGTTTTATGATAAAAGACACCTTTTCTGGGTTAGGTACGATATGTAATCGTTCAAGTTCATGTCTTAATTCTCTATCTTTTTTTCCTTTTAAACGCTCTTCTAATTCTAGTACTTCCGACGGTAATTCACCTTCGTAAGTTACTTTATACAACCCAGATTCAAGACGTCTGCCACCTGTCAAGAAGTATAATGCACCATCATCTCCTACTATTCCATTTGTTAATGGTAATGGCACACCAGAAATAAATTCAGTAACCTCAGCATCAAAAGAACTGCCCTTGGGAGTTAATTTAGCATGATACATTGTTCCATAACTCCAATCAAACAAATACAATCCATTTTGATAATATGCAGGAAATTTCAATCCACTTCCGTTCAATAAACCAGTTGGGGAACCCTGTCCCAGATTGACGATTCCCGAAAGATTATCAGGATAATAATCTCGAAATTTACCAGTTCCTGTTCTCCATCCAAAATCTGATCCGCTAGTTACATGATTTAAACGAATTGGTCTATACCAAGGCATTCCAAGGTCATACTCCATATCAGAATCAAAACCAAACAATTCATTATCGCGATTAAAAGCTATATCAAATGTATTTCTTGTCCCCACAGCTATCAAACTCCAATCTTTACCCTCAAAATCTGTTTGTGCCACCCAACCACCAGGGGCTTTTCTTGAATTTGCATGACCACTTGGATCCTTAATTACTGGCAATAAATTATCTTCTCCCCAAACCTCAGGTACACGACCATGTACATCACTTGGAATGTCAGTATGATTACCAAAAACCATATACATTGATTTTCTGTCAGGAGACAGTTCAATACTATGTGGCCCATGCTCACCATTACCTATTACGGTTTTTAATGTTTTAACAGTATCTAATTCGCCATCACTGTTAGAATCAATAATCTTATACAAACCACTTTTAATTTTTTCATCATAAGAATTAACTAAAGCAAATAATTCATTGTTATGAAATAATAAACCTTGAGCCAAACCAACATTCAAATTTAATTCCTTTACATAAAGACTATCTTTTCCATTAGATTTCTTAATTGTTGCTTTATAAATACTTCCAAATTGATCAGATGCATAAAAATTCCCTTTATCATCCTTAGCAAAACTAACCCAGGATCCTTGTTCGTTTTCTGTTGGCTCATAAAGTTTAGAAATAGTAAACCCCTTTGGCAGGGTAATATCATTTACAGTAACTTTTTCACTAATAGGATATTCATCGTATGTATTAAGATCACAAGACGAAAAAATAATAAATAACAGTAAAAGATATTTAATATTCAAAATATTAACTAAAAGCTTTTTTAATTTCTTCATTAATTCTATTTGGTTTATTTGTATTTGCATTAATTAAACACCATATTGTTTTAGAAGTTACTAATAATTGGTTGGTTTTCTTTTTGTATATTTCCACTACTCTGCTCGATTTAACTCCTTCAGTTTTTTCGATGTAGGTTATTATTTTTATTTTTTCACCTAAAAAGGCAGGGTTATGATATTGAATATGATGTTCTAACAAAACCCAATAGTAATTATTTAATATTTCGTTAGAAACTAGATTTTTCCAATGGTTTTTTGCTATTTCTTGTATCCATTGAATGTATATTACGTTATTAACATGATTCAAATCATCTAAATCATTTTTTGTAACAGTAATTTCTTGTTCTAATGAATTCATTTAATCTTATTAATTATTTTTTACAAAAACCATACAGTGTTGCCAAGGAAGATTCTCTATGTTTTTTAGAAGTTTAAAACCAGCTGCTTTCATTTCTTTAACAGCTTGATTTTCACTCATTTTGTGTATAGTTTTTATTGGAACTAATGGATCTTCCGCCCTGTATTCGATTAAAAATAATTGTCCATTGGATTTCAATGCGCTTTTCATTGATGCAATCATCTCTACTGGAAAACTAAACTCGTGATATACGTCAACCATTAAAATTTTATCAACTGAATTTATAGGTATTTCAACACTTTTTTCAGTTCCAAGAATTGTTTCAATATTACTAATTTTACTAAGAGTTTTTTTGTTTTCAATAGCCATCAACATTTCAGTTTGAATATCTACAGCATAAACTAAACCATTTGGAGCTAAAGAGGCCATTCTAAATGCATGATAACCAGAACCTGCTCCAATATCAGCGATAACATCATTGGGCTTAATCCTCATGTTTTTAATCAATTTAGAAACGTTTTCTTCTTTTTCACGTTCGGATCTTTCTAGCCAACCAATTCCTTGATAACCCATAACATAAGCAATTTCTCTGCCCATATACCATTTTCCGATTCCATTGTAATCACCATTTTTAAAAGTGTATTTGTTTTCAATAATAGAATTTTGTGCTATACAATCATTTGACTGTAATATGACAGACATCAATAATATTAGAATGGTCAAATTTTTCATTTATAAATTGTTATTTCTTAAATATTTTTTGTCAACATAAAAAGTCCCAAAAGGGATTACTGAAGCTACTGATATTAAAACAAAAGTTTTAATACTCCAATTAAGTTTTTTTCTAAGTAAAATCGCTAGAACAATATAGCCAACAAATAAAATTCCATGAGGCATTCCTAGCAGTTTGACATAAAATTCATCATTACCAAAATATTTTATAGGAACTGCAATAAAAAGCAATAACAAATAGGAAACTCCCTCTAACAAACTAATTAATCTAAATAACTGTTTCAAATAATTTTTAATTTTTAGATGCATTATAAAACTGCATTCCTAAGTTAGACTTATTGTTATGATCGAACAAAGTAGCATTGTCCCAGTGTGAACCAGTTGCCCATAACGTTAAACAATTTGTTGAAACCCAAGCAGGTTCCCAATAAACAATCCCTTGTCCTCCACTTTCAAATATTTTTGTTTTTAAATCATTTAAATAATCTAATTGACCTTGCTGAGAAGCAGGATATCCAGGTATCAAAGCATTTTCACCAATAATGTTATTTGCTGAATCAGCATTTGTAAAAGTAAAAGGATATGCTGTTTCAACAATCATTAATTTTTTAGCATAAGTTTCAATTAATTTTTTTATTGGAGCATCAATATTATTTAAATTATACTCAGACCACATAGGATAATAAGACAACCCAATCCAATCATAATCTGTAACACCTGCAACACTCGCTTGTTCAAACCACCATAGTCCATTTTCAGGTTGAGCAATATGTAACATTATTTCAATTTTTTTATTTTTTGAAGAACTAAAATCTCTAACAGCTTTTATTCCTTTATTTATTAAAAATGAGTTTCTTTTCCAATCAATAGGCCATTTTAATTCTCCGTTTTGTAAAATCATTGCATTAATTTCATTACCAATTTGAACAATATCAGGTAAAAGGTTAGAATTGGCTAAATCATTTAGTGTATCATATGTATAATTATAAAGTAAATCTCCTAATGGTCCTGTATTATTAATTTGAGTCAACCAATCTGAAGGTATTTCTTGATTTGAAGGGTCTGCCCAAGTATCTGAATAATGAAAATCTAATAAAACTTTCAACCCTTCGGATTTGGCACGTTGAATAGATTTTTTTACATCATTAAGATTAGAATAGTTTGTCCAGGTTGGATTATGCCATAATCTAATTCTAACCAAGTTAGTTCCTGCTTCTGCAAAAATTTTAAATGGATTTTTAATATTTTCATTAGAATCTTTGTAAACAGCACCACAATCTTCCATCTCATTTACATATGAGAGATCTGCTCCATAATAAAAAACATTTGAACTTGG
>ENA-UZXC01003949-UZXC01003949.1-metagenome-genome-assembly--contig:-Day-2-25m-contig-3949_pt1 | contig 11424 bp, 8 predicted proteins | sample MGYA00260340_ERZ794900 | MGnify/ENA metagenome assembly ERZ794900 | reverse complement strand
GCCTGTATTTTTTATACTAATCAATTAAATTAGATGACTAAATTATTGTTACATATATTACATTTATAAAAAAGAAAACCCTAATCAATGAAAAAAATATTTTTCTTTATTATTTTAAGTTTAAATTTTTCTTGTAATATTTTTAATAAACAAGAAATAAAAGAAGTTCCAATTGGAATGGTTTTTATTAATGGTGGTGAGTTTTTGATGGGAGCAGACAATAATCAAGCAATGAGGGATGAATATCCTCAGCATAAAGTTATAGTGAATTCTTTTTTAATGGATGAAACTGAAGTTACTAATGCTGATTTTAAGAAATTTGTAGAGTCTACTGGTTATTTGACAACTGCAGAAAGAATTATAGACTGGGATGATTTAAAACAATATTTACCTCCGAATACTCCAAAACCTCATGATAGTTTACTAGCACCTTCTTCTCTTGTTTTTGTTGAATCAAAAACCAAAAATTTAAATGATTTTTCTCAATGGTGGAGGCTTCAAAAAGAAGTTAATTGGAAACAACCATATGGGAAAGAAAGTACAATTGATACAATTTTAGATCATCCAGTTGTTCATGTAAGCTGGGATGATGCTGTAGCATATTGTAAATGGAAAGGCAGGAGACTTCCAACCGAAGCTGAATATGAATATGCTATGAGATCTGGAAACTCTAATACTATATATACGTGGGGAAACCAGTCTATTGACACAGGTAAGCAAAAGGCTAATGTTTGGCAAGGGGATTTTCCTTCAAAAAATATTGTTTTAGATGACTTTTACTATACATCACCAGTTAAATCATTTGAAGATAATGATTTTGGGTTATATGATATTTCCGGAAATGTATGGGAATGGTGTTCAGATTTATATCACAGTGATTATTATTCAACCATTTCAAATGAGGTTGCAAATAATCCTACAGGTCCAACAAAAAGTTTTGACCCTAATGATCCATTTAGTTCCAAAAGAGTAATGAGAGGAGGAAGTTTTTTGTGTAACGATTCCTATTGTAGTGGTTTTAGAAACTCAATGAGAATGAAAAGTACACCTGATAGTAGTTCTCAACATGTTGGGTTCAGAACGGTATTAGATTTATAATAAAAACAAAAATGCTCAGCTTTAGGAAACTGAGCATTTTTAACAACAACTAACCAAAAATATTATGTGTTATTGAAAATACATTAATCGTGCCAAACTGTTTTTTTTTAAAATATTTCTTTAAAATTAAACACTGTTTTATATCCCTTTTCATAAAAATACTTTTTTGAATTAATTGGTCCGGCTGCTAAAATAAAGTCTCCTCCCCAGGCTCCTAAACTTTTGATTTCTCCTTTGTAATCATTAAAATATTTATTTTTTACTGGAGTTGTTTTTAAAGTTTCAGAGATTATATTTTCATGTTTTTTTATACAGTTTTGAAAATCTAATAATGTTTTTGAATTAACAAATTCGAGAGTTAAATCGGACAGTCTATTTATCGTATGGTCAGAAATTTTCATTTCAAAAAATTTATCTATTTCTTTATTACTGTCCTGTTTTTTATTTAAATAAACAAAAAATATATTCTTAGTGTAATCAGGATTAAATTGTACTGATTTTGCAATTGGAACACTATCTTCTAGTTTATATAAAACGGGTGTTTTTGCTAACGCGCATGCTATATCATAACCACTTCCTTTATAGTTTGACCACAACAATTCATAGGGATCTATATTAGCCCATTTTGAAATATTATTAATTAAAGTAGAGGATGTTCCTAGGCCCCATTTTTTTGAAAAATCTAGTTGAGTTGATACTGAACCTCCACAATTATTTTCTAAAAACATAGGATTTATTTTATTTGCAGAAATCAGTATTGATTGAAGTGTTTTACTGAATTTATTTTTATTTTTTTTTATTTCAAAACTAGAAAGTTCAAATTCACAATTTATCCACAGTTCATTATTTTCGTCAAAACTTTTCCATTTTAATTTATTTGAATTGTCACATTTAAAATCTAGGCTTTGTCTAAATTTAGTAGGAATTGCTAGTGCCAGCGCCCCTTTAGTAACATAATATTCACTTGTAATTAAAAGTTTTCCTGGACTTGAAATTTTAAAATCCATTGTTTCTTAAATTTGTTAATTCATTTTTAGCAGAACTAAAGGAAACAGTGTTTTTCTTAAAAAAATTAATTAATTGTTCTTTTTCTTTGTCATTTGCATTTAATGAATTTAAAATATTTATTAAATGCATTTTCATATGTCCTTTTTGAATCCCTGTTGTTATTAAAGAATTGATTGCTCCAAAATTTTGAGCAAGTCCAGCCACTGCAACTATTTTCATTAGTTCTTTTCCTTTTGGATTATCCAATAAATCTAATGACCATTTAACTAACGGATGCAGGTTTGTTATTCCTCCAACTGTTCCAAGTGATAAAGGAATTTCAATCCAAAATTTAAATATGTTTTTATCAATAGAAACATCAGTCAAACTTTTATAAAACCCATCTTTAGCTGCATAAGCATGAACTGCAGCTTCTATTGCTCTAAAATCGTTTCCGGTGGCAATAATCACAGAATCAATTCCGTTCATAATTCCTTTGTTGTGAGTTACAGCTCTATTGGTTTGAGTTTTAGCAATTTCAATAGCTTGAGCAAATTTTTTAGCATATTCTTCTCCTTTCATTCCATTATCAGCAATAGATTGTATATCACAACTCACCTCAGCTTTTACTATGCATTCTGGAACGTAATTTGAAAGTATACTCATTATTATATCTATCTCTTTTTCGTTTTCATTAAATTCAGAATAAATTTTAGCTTCTCGTTTTAATGTAATGGCAAATTGTTCTAAACACGAATTTATAAAGTTTGCACCCATTGAATCTACAGTGTCAAAGATTGAATTTATTTGAAAGTAGTTTTCAATATCAGAAGTTTTATCTAAAATTTCAATATCCAATATTCCTCCTCCTCTTGCTTTCATACTTGAGTTTAATGAATCACTATCTTCAAAAAATATTGATTTAATAGTATTAAAAAACTTGAATAATTTATTTTTTTCTCCGTTGAAAATAAAATGAACTTGACCTGTTTTTTTGAAATTTAAAATTTCAGTTTTGAAACCTCCTTTATTTCTCCAAAACTTTGCAGCTTTACAAGCAGCAGCAATCACTGAACTTTCTTCAATAACCATTGGAATTGTATAGTCTTTTCCGTCAATTAAAAAGTTAGGAGCAACGCCAAGTGGTAAATAAAAATTTGANNTGTTCCAGTACTTTTCTAAAATTGATATAGATTGATTTCTAAAATAATTTGATTCTATCCAATCTATTTTTTCTTTTTTACTTAACCTTGAAAATCCTTCAATTTTATTTTCAAAAAATTCTTTTTTCATTATTCAAAGATAATCAATGTATTGGTGATGTTCTTTCAATTTTTTAAATTAGTACTAACTTCAAAACAAAACAATGAAATATTTTATAAAAAAATTTCAGATTATATTTTTGTCTTTTTTATTACTTGTAAATTATGCTTGTGATGTTTCTGTTGAAATTCAACGTCCTAATATTATTTACATATTAGCTGATGATTTAGGTTATGGTGAGGTAGGTGCTTTTGGTCAAAAAGTAATTGAAACTCCAAATATTGATAATCTAGCAAAATCAGGAATGATCTTTACTAATCATTATTCTGGAGCTCCTGTTTGTGCTCCTGCAAGAAGCGTTTTGTTAACTGGAAAACATTCCGGAAATACTCATATAAGAGCTAACGGTGAGTGGTCTGAAAGAGGAAATGTGTGGAGTTTTAAAGCTATGTTTGAAGACCCCAGTTTAGAGGGGCAAAGACCTCTTCTAGACTCTATTGTCACAGTAGCTCAAGTGTTACAAGATAATGGTTATAAAACAGGAATGGTAGGAAAATGGGGGCTTGGAGCACCAATGACTAATAGCATTCCTAACAAAAAAGGATTTGATTTTTTTTATGGATATAATTGTCAAAGACAAGCACATACCTACTATCCAACTCACTTATGGAAAAATGAAACTAGAGACGTATTAAATAACTATATAGTTACAAAACAAGAAGGACTTGGCGATCTAGATCCATATAATTCTGAATCATATTCAAAATATAATCAAAATGATTATGCACCGACTTTAATGCATAATGAAGCTTTGGATTTTATATCAAGAAATGAAGATTCTCCCTTTTTTCTATACTACGCTTCCCCAATTCCACACTTACCATTGCAAGCACCAATTAAATGGGTTGAATATTATCAAAAAAAGTTTGGTAAAGAAACTCCTTACACTGGAAAATCGTATTATCCAAATAAAACCCCAAGAGCTACTTATGCTGCAATGATTTCTTATTTAGATGAGCAGGTTGGTGAATTAGTTGAAAAATTAAAAGAAATTAATCAATATGAAAATACACTAATTATTTTCACCAGTGATAATGGCCCAACATGGGTTGATCATGTTGACTATAAATTTTTTAATAGTACAGGTAAATTTGTCAATTCAAGAAGAACTATGAAAGGAAGTGTAAGCGAAGGAGGTATTAGAGTCCCCATGATAGCTTCATGGCCAAACAAAATAAAGTCTGGCTCTAAATCAAACCATATATCGGCATTTTATGATTTTTTTGAAACGGCATGTGATGTTGCTGGGATTAAAAATAATATTGAAACAGATGGAATAAGTTTTTACCCTGAAATGATCGGAGGAATTCAAGTCAAACACGATTATTTATATTGGGAATATCCTGCAAGTGGTGGTTTGCAAGCAATAAGAATGGGAAATTGGAAAGGTGTTAAAAATAATTTATTTAAAAACCCTTCTAAACTAAAGCTGTTTGACTTATTGTCTGATGAAAAAGAATTGAATGATGTTTCTTTAAAAAATCCTGAAATAGTTAATGAACTTGAGCAAAAGCTTAGTGAGGCTCATAGCACTCCTTATTTAAAACAATTTATCATTCCTTCACTTGAACAATAGATAAATGATTTCAAAAGCACCTGCAAGAATTTGTTTGTTCGGAGATCATCAAGATTATCTTGGTCTTCCAGTTATTGCTTGTGCTATAAATAAATATATGGTTGTTGAAGGAGTCCCAAATAACACAAATTATTTATTGTTCACTTTGATTGATTTTGATCAAGTAATTAAAATAAATATAGATGAAGATTTTTCAGTATTAAAAAAAGGAGATCATATTCGTTATGTTATTAAGACATTAAAGAAAAATAATATAAAAATTGACAAAGGGTACGATATAAAAATAAGTAGTGATATTTTTATAAATGCAGGCATTTCAAGTTCATCAGCTTTAAATGTGGCTTTAATTGGATTTTTTTTAAAAATTTTTGATTCAAAAAAAAGTTCAGAAGAATTTGTAGCCGAGTTAGCTTATCAAAGTGAGGTGGTTGAACAGGGTGGATCAGGTGGCAGAATGGATCAGTATTCGGTATCAATTGGAAACACCATTTTTTTAGAAACTAAAAACGCTTTTAGTTATAAAAAAATAAGTAACCCTTTTAAAAATTTCATAATTGCAAATTCTGGCGTTATGAAAAAAACTGATTTAGTTTTAAAAAATTTAAAAAATAAAACTATTTGTTCAATAGATAATATCAGGTTAAACAATCCAAATTTTAGATTAAGTGAAATTTCTGTTAATGATGTATGTAAGTATGAAAATCAAATGAACAAAACTTCTTTTAAATACTTTAAAGCTGCTGTAGAAAATCATTCAATTACTCAAGCAGCTTACATAGAATTAAAAAAAAGAAATCCAAACCTCAATAAGTTAGGAATTTTGATGAACAGGCATCATAACATTTTAAAAAATGATTTATCTATTACAGTTCCTCTTATTGACAAAATGATTGATTTAGCTATTGAAAATGGAGCATATGGAGCAAAAATAATTGGTTCAGGTGGTGGAGGTTCGATATTAATATTGTCGAACGAAAAAGATGAAAATAGAATTATTGATGCGATGTACAATATTGGAGCTAAGGAAGTGGTAAAAGCTAATGTGTCAAGTGGAATATTTAGTCTATAGTTATTATCTTTTTATCTATTAAAAAAGAATAGAAAAATAATAATTATTAAATTTAAATAATAATTAACTTATGATAGACCTTTCCTTTCTCGATATTTCAATAATAGTAGGTTTTTTTACGTTAACCCTATACATAGGGTTTTATGTGTCAAAAAAATCTTCTTCAAGTTCTAGTGAATATTTTTTATCTGGAAGAAATATGCCATGGTGGTTGTTAGGAATTTCAATGGTTGCAACAACATTTTCAACAGATACACCCAATCTTGTAACAGATATTGTTAGAAATAATGGAGTTTCAGGAAATTGGGTATGGTGGGCATTTCTTTTCACTGGTCTTTTGACAGTTTTTGTTTATGCAAAGCTTTGGCGCAGATCAAATGTATCCACTGATATGGAATTTTATGAATTAAGATATAGCGGATGGGGAGGTAAGTTTTTAAGAGGATTTAGGGCAGTTTATTTAGGTGTTATTTTTAATGTGATGGCTATGGCTGGTGTTACACTTGCGGCTATTAAAATTGGTGAGATTATGCTGGGTTTAGATCCAATAGAAACTATTTTATATGCTGGTTCTATAACAGTGGTTTTTAGTACCGTTGGTGGATTTAGAGGCGTAGTGTATACTGATTTTATACTCTTTTTTGTAGCTATGGTTGGCTCTATCGGTGCAGCATATTATTTAGTTAATTTACCCGAGGTTGGTGGTTTGTCTAATTTAATACTAAACGAAAATGTTTCAGGAAAACTTTCTATTGTACCAAGTTTTGACAATCCGGATGTTTATATTCCATTACTTATAGTCCCTCTGGCTGTTCAGTGGTGGAGTTCGTGGTATCCTGGTGCTGAGCCTGGTGGAGGCGGTTATATTGCTCAAAGAATGTTGGCTGCAAAAAATGAAAATCATGCAATTGGCGCTACTTTTTTCTTTAATGTTATGCACTATGCATTAAGACCTTGGCCATGGATAATTGTTGCTTTAGCATCTTTAGTTATTTTCCCAGATTTAGCAAGCATTCAAGAAGCTTTTCCTAATATATCTCCTGATAAGTTAGGTCAAGATTTAGCTTATCCAGCTATGCTTACAAAATTGCCATCTGGACTTTTAGGAATAGTTGTAGCTTCTCTTGGAGCAGCATATATGTCAACAATTTCTACCCATTTAAACTGGGGTTCGTCATATATTGTAAATGATTTTTATAAACAACAGGTTAATAAGCATGCCAGTGAAAAAGAACTTGTTAATATTGGAAGGATCTCAACAGTAAGCTTATTTGTTCTTAGTGCTGTTTTTGCTTTATTATTGACAAATGCCCTTCAATTATTTGACGTTATTTTAATGTTTGGCGCTGGAACAGGACTTATTTTTATTTTAAGATGGTTTTGGTGGAGAATAAACGCTTGGAGTGAAATTTCAGCTATGTTCGTTTCAGGATTTATTTCTATTATTTTAAATTTTTCTTCTTTAGGAGATACGCTGTTTTCGGATGCGGGAATGTATCCAAGTTATTATAAATTTCCAGCAGTTGTTTTGTTTACTACCATAATATGGGTTTTAGTAACTTTTTTAACTAAACCAGATACTACAGAATCTTTAATTAATTTCTGTAAAAAAACCAATCCAGGCGGGCCGGGATGGAACAAAATTAAAAATGAAGCTAAAAGCCAAAACATATACTTTAATAAAGCTGGTGATAACGAAAAATGGTCAGTTCCATTAGGAATACTTTGTATGTTATGTGGATGTTTTGCCATATACTCTCTTTTGTTTTCAACAGGATATTTTATTTATGGTCAAATAAATGACGGAATTTCATTTTTAATAATAGCTATTGTGTTTTCTTGGGGCTTAAAGTACAATTGGAATAAACTTAAAAAATTGAATTGATGAACATAAGTCATAAATCTACTGGAGCATTAGAACAAACTAGATTTGAAAAAATCCATAGTGTGATTTTTAACGACTCAAAGGAGGCTTCGATAATTGTAGCTAAAGAAATTGCAGATCTAATAATAAAAAAACAAAAGCAAAATAAAAATTGTGTTTTAGGTTTAGCTACTGGTTCATCTCCAATTTCTGTTTATCAGGAATTAGTTAGAATGCATAAAGAAGAAAATTTAAGTTTTAAAAATGTTATAACTTTTAATCTAGACGAGTATTACCCTATGGAAAAAAATGATATTAATAGTTATCATTATTTTATGGGAATACATTTATTTGATCATATTGACATAGAAAAGAAAAATATCCATATTCCTGACGGGACAATTCAAAAAGAAAAAATCAATGATTATTGTATCAAATATGAAAAACAAATTGTTGATTCTGGGGGTATAGATTTTCAATTATTGGGAATTGGTAGAACTGGTCATATTGGATTTAATGAGCCAGGTTCTAATTATAATTCTTTAACTAGGTTAGTTCATTTAGATTATATGACAAGAAATGATGCTAGAAAATCGTTTTACGGCATTGAAAACGTTCCTACAACTGCAATTACAATGGGAATTAGAACCATTAGAAAATCTAAAAGAATTGTTTTAATGGCCTGGGGAAATAATAAATCAACGGTTGTGCAAAAAGCAATAGAAGGTGAAATAGATTCTAATATTCCCTCTAGTTTTCTGCAAAAACATAATAATGTAACATTTGTATTAGACGAGTCAGCTTCAGAGGATTTGACAAGAATAAAGTCACCATGGCGTACAGGTTCATGTGAATGGGATGAGGAATTAAAAGCTAAAGCGGTTGCATGGCTTTGTGAACAAACTGGAAAATCAATTTTAAATTTAACGGAGTCTGATTATAATGAAAATAATCTTTCGGAACTACTACTTACCAAATCATACTATGATTTAAACCTTAATTTTTATAAAAGATTACATAGATCAATTACAGGATGGCCAGGAGGAAAACCCGATTCTGATGACAAGGTCAGACCTGAAAGATCAAAACCAGCAAAAAAAAGAGTATTGATTTTTAGCCCACATCCGGATGATGACGTAATTTCTATGGGTGGTACTTTTGACAGATTAGTTTCTCAGGGTCACGAAGTTCATATAGTTTATCAAACATCAGGAAATATCGCAGTGAATAATTCTGACGTTCTAAAGTTTTTAGAAGTTACAAGTTCAGCATTTCCTAATTCTAAATGTGAAAACAAAAAACTCATAGAAATTTTAAAAGATAATAACGAAATTTTAAATCATCCTGAAGTAAGAAAAATTGCTGGAATTATTAGAGAAAAAGAATCTCTTGCTGCTACAAGATTTTTTGGAATCCCAGATTCGCAAGTTCATTTTTTGAAATTGCCTTTCTATGAAACGGGTACTGTTAAGAAAAACCCACCAGAAAAAAAGGATTTTGAAATCACAAAAGATATTATTAGCAATTTGAAACCTCATCAAATTTATGCAGCTGGGGACTTAGCTGATCCTCACGGTACTCACAAAGTTTGTTTAGATATTTTACTTAGTGTTTTAGATGATATTAAAAATAAACCCTTTATGAAAGATTGTTGGGTCTGGTTATATAGAGGAGCTTGGCATGAATGGCCAATTCATCTTATAGATATGGCAGTTCCAATGAGCCCAAATCAAGTGTTAAGAAAACGAAAAGCCATATTCTATCATCAAACTCAAAAAGATAACGTTATGTTTCAAGGTGACGACAATAGAGAATTTTGGGTCAGGACAGAAGATCGGAATCGAGCCATAGCTAAAAAATTTAGAGATATTGGCATGTCTGATTACACTGCAATCGAAACTTTTAAAAGATACCATTTTTAGGTACCTTTCTTAAATGCAAATTATTAAAGAAGTTTGTGTTGATTCATTGGAAGACGCTTTAAAAGCTGAAAAAAATGGAGCCAATAGAATTGAGTTATGTGGAAGATTAGATTTAGATGGGTTAACTCCCTCAAGAGATTTAATCAGTAATGCATTTTCAGTTTTAAAAATCCCTATAAGAGTGATGATAAGACCAAAGCATCCGTCTTTTGAGTATTCCGAAGATGAAATAAAAACCATGATTGATGATATTGAATTTTGTAAAAGATTAGGATTAGATGGTGTTGTGTTTGGATGCTTGAATAAAAACTCTAATTTTCAAATGGATCAAATAAATCGACTTTCAAAAATCTCCAAACCATTAAATGTCATTATACATAAAGCCATAGACTCTACTAGCTCTGTTTTAGACTCTTTGTCTTTAATTACAAAAAATTCTAATATAAATGGTGTATTAACATCTGGAGGTGAGCATTTTGCAATAAATGCCATTGAAACTCTAAAAAAAATGTTAGTTTTAGCACCTGACAGATTTGAAATTATTATAGCAGGGGGTATAACTTTTGAAAATTTCGAAAGCTTATACAATCTTACAAATGGTAAATTTTATCACGGAAAGAAAATAATTAATATTAAATAAAATTATGAACAATCAAATTGAATTACATCACAAAACACTTTTTGGACACCCAATAGGACTTTTTGTATTATTTTTTACTGAACTGTGGGAACGATTTAGCTATTATGGAATGAGAGCAATTCTTGTTTTGTATTTAGTTTCAGAGACTGGGGGAGACAATCCAGGAATGGGTTGGAGTGATGGTTCTGCAATTGCTTTGTATGGTTGGTATACTATGTTTGTTTATTTGGCAACGATCCCTGGTGGAATTTTAGCAGATAGATTTTTAGGTCAAAGAAAATCTGTTATGGTTGGAGGGCTTTTGTTATGTTTTGGCCATGGTATTTTAGCTGTTGAAGCATTATGGGCTTTTTATACTGGACTTACATTTATTGTTTTAGGTGTAGGATGTTTAAAAGGAAATATTTCTACAATGGTTGGTGGTCTTTATGGTGATAAGGATATAGATAAGAGAGACATGGGCTTTTATATTTTTTATATGGGAATTAACGTAGGTGCAGCTGTTTCAGCAATTTTAGTAGGTTATGTTGGAGAAGTTTATAATTGGCACTACGGTTTTGGTTTAGCTGGAATTGGGATGGCCATAGGTCAATTTGTTTACTGGAAAGGTCAAAAATATTTAGTTCACGTCGGAAATAAAATAGAGTTAGATAAATCAGATAATCAATCTTCCAATTTATTTTTACAAATTTTTAAAAAATCGAATTCATTAATTGGATTTAGTTTAACTGCCTTGTTGGGAGTCTACTTAGGATACAACGGAGATTGGAGTTATGGGTTATTGTTAATAGGAATTGCTTTTGCTGTTGGATTTGCAATAGTGGTCTATAATGATGGTAATAAAATTGAAAAAGACAGAATTTTAGTTACATATTTATCTTTTCTTATTATTATAGTGTTTTGGGGAGCTTTTGAACAGGCTGGTGGCTTAATGAACCTTTATGC
>ENA-UZXC01022061-UZXC01022061.1-metagenome-genome-assembly--contig:-Day-2-25m-contig-22061_pt1 | contig 11441 bp, 10 predicted proteins | sample MGYA00260340_ERZ794900 | MGnify/ENA metagenome assembly ERZ794900 | reverse complement strand
GAGGTTCAAACCCGTGAAGGTAAATGGCAGAGCGCAAGGAGAGGCATATGAAAGTGGTAGTCGAATGCGATGGAGTTACATGCACTGTTGCTCGTGAGGAGCTGGACGGGGTGGATTTCGACAAGTTCTATGAACTTCTGCACCTAGCCTGTATGGGTGTGGGATGGTCTGAGAAAAAAGTAAACGAATACTTGCCCCTATAACATTAACCGGAGGAAACGCTACGAGATAAAACTGTTACGGTGATTAGGCACTCGGCCTGACATAGGTTTAAATTAGTTTATTGCGAGGTGGTTGGGGAGGTAGTAGTCACCAGCCACCTTTTTTTATGATTACCGCTCGGTACAAAACGTCACCACAAGCGACTCATATGCTTACACTTTTACCGCTCGGTACAAAACCTCACCACTTATCAACAAGTGCAGAGGATTTGTAACTCGCAACATATGACCACATAACCCCACCATCAGGCACAACTCCCCATATATTGTGCATTAACACGGGGTTGCGTACAACTTACGCATCATCACGGGTGTACCCCGCCGGAACCTTCTTCAACGCAACGGGCAACAGACTACTGCCACCAAGTCCCGCAGCCGACAAGATTGCAAGGATGGTTGTGGCGACCTTCCCTGACCGCTCCCTACCACGCTTCTCCCACTCCTTCCCCGCAGGGTAGGTGATGTCATGCTCGAAGTCTGCAAGTGCCTCTAAGCCATCGTTAAAGCCCTGTAGCGTCACCTTCAGGCCAAGCATCTTTACATGCGGAACCTTCAGCCCAACAACCTGCTCCAATGCCGGGTTCGTGGTGGTCGGAATGATGGCGAGGGTGGAACATCCATAGATGAACATGCCCATAACAACGCCAACAATTGCAAAGAAAATTCTACGAAGTTTTTTCACCGAACAACCCCACTATCTTTGAGGCAACATTTGAACCCGCATAGAACGATCCACAAAAGATTGCCAACTTATAATAGATTTCCTGGTCAATAGCACCCGTTGCCGTCAACGCGGTTGATGTAATAAATATCAGCAGGAATGCTTTAAATTTCCGCTCTCTGGTTTTTGATCTAAACATATTTACCTCCGGTTCTATTTAGGAATTGGTGGTGGCGTGAGCGTCCCGATTGTTACTTTTTGATTTTTGTTTGTGGCGAGTGGCCAGAAGCCGCTCATATCAGCCCTGTAAATCTTGTTGTCCCAGTGAGTGCGTTGCTTAAAAAAACCAGATTTAGACTTCATCATGCGCTTTGTCACATCTGACTCTGGGTGCATGTAGACCTTGAAGACCGGAGCCTTGCGTCGATAGTGTTGCGCTATTACTACGCCGGTCTCATTCGTTTCAGTCTTATATAACTCCGATGTGTACGGGTATTGGTGGTGGTTAAAATTGATTTGATGCCACGGGCCACTTAGGTTCTCTGCCCACTCCAGATCAAACCAACCGTACTGCGATCCAGCCTCAATGTGGAATGACGGGGCGTTGGTTGTGGTGTGTGCTTTCATCCACCAAACCATCCCAAGAAGATTTGAATGGTTACCACCATTAACGCGGTCAATCAGCTCTATGTCATGGTGGTCGTAGCGATGAACTTCCCAATATGGGTGGAACAGGATGTTTGTTTCGGCGAGCGCGGTTGACGCAATGAATATCAACAAGAATGCCTTGAGCCTTCGCTCCCTGATTTTTATCCCAAGCATACTAAGTAAACTTCCACTCGATTGAATTGAGTTCGCCCTCATCCATTATCACAGGCTCAGGGTATTCAGGATACGGCTGATAGTATTTCGGCCCGTCAGTGGTTCCAATCATCAAGTCAACGTGTAGTTGAGAGAGTTGCCCCAGTTTATCACGGCGCGTATACGATACGATGGTCACCGGCATGCCCCTGTCGATGTCAGCGGGTAGTACCCGAGAAGCATAGAAGCATGTCAGTCCCTTGAGGACAACGCAGAAGTCATCGCAGTCAAACGATTGCTTGCGGTACGCTTTCCCATACGTGATGCCCAGATCGATCATAGTCTGTCGAGCCTTTGCCAATGCATCATCAGCCTGCTCCGGCGTGAGTTCTGTGTAAAAGGCATCAGTCGATGTACGGTTCTCCCGTGGAGTCTTCTGTCCAAAGAGCGCCATGAACGCAATACCGATCCCGCGACAAACCTCTAGTATATATCGTTTAAACTTCTTCATTCAAACCCATTATATCTCTCACGAAATTCGTTTGGCACCAGGTCATCCTGATACTTGCGCTGAATGTCAAGAACCATCGGCATCCCCGCCTCTTCGAGGTGAACGCCATGCTCAACAAGTTGCTTCTTTAGGTCGTCGTAGAACGCAATCATCATCGTCCCACTCCACGGGTCTGTTCGGAAGGTCATCAACAGGAAGATACTTTCGAGCTGCTTGTTCTGCGAGTCAACCGCCTTCACCAACTTGTTCACCGCATCACTCAAATCTCCCACCGAATCCTGCATCGATGTGATCTGCGTCCTCTGTACAATGTCACTCTCGTTCAATGCCATGAATTGTTTAAAAGACCATCCAGCATACGCAAGAACAACCACCACACATACATCCAACGCCCATCTAATCACATTTTGCTTCGCCATATTATTACCCTATTTAGGTTCGACTTTACCCTTAAAGCCTACTTGTTATTTTGTATACTCAGTCCTGCTACCACGCTCTTGATCTACCTCATAATGGAAATCCGCCTCCAACAAATATACATGCTTTGATGTATTATTCGCAACAGTGTGGTCACGTTGGAAGGAGCAGATAATCATTGAACTGACGCGACTATCCCCAACCGCCATGTTAGCAATTGGAAGATTCCCCAACTCAACAAGGATATGCTCGTCAGCAGCCCAATCCTGAATATCAACAGTTGTTGTTAGTGTCGTTTCAGATGGGATTGTTGCCCCAATCTCAAACCATGAGTATGTTAAGTCAAACTTTATGTTCTCAACACCCGAACCACTACCCGCAACTGGAAGGCAAACATGAATGTGCGCCTCAAGATCAGTCCCCACTTTGTAACCGTGGTCGGTCTGTCCATTAAACGCAATCGCCTGAGTCTTGTCGTTCTCAAACTCAAGGATCTGACCACCTTTATAAGCAGTCTCTTTAGGTTCCTTGCCCGTAATTTTCTTAGTTCGCTCGGCAGGAAAGCGCATATCCGTCCATCCGGTGTCAACAGCTTGATCTCCGTCATACTGCTGATCTATTGCGTCCTGTACCTGTGCAAATGTATGTGTCAATGTTCCCATAATTAAGCCCCTATTGTGTGTTATAAATTACCAAACTCGGAGACGTAACATCTCCAGAGTGTTCAAACTCTATCGTGAAATAGACACCATCATTCTTAGCATCGTACCCCGCCTCTTCGCCCCAATACCACGTTGCCAGTTCATTGAGGGGCAAGTCTGATGCGCCCTTATAACTCTTGGTATAGGTGCGGATGTTCGGGTCTGTGGCAAAGTTGCGTGTCCCACTTGTATCAATGTATAACCGCAAGGTTAGAGTCCCCGCATTGCTTGCATCTGGCGACCAAACAAAACCAACATCAGCAACGTAGATTGGACTGTCATACTCAGCAACAGCGGTCATCTTATTGTTAGTGGTGTCCCAACGGTCGGTCATATAGGTCGGCCCAGACGTAACATTACGCGCATCACCATCAACGGCGAAGAGCGTTTCTGTGTCAGCACTAATCTCAATGGAGTTGTCACCAACCACATCTTGACGAAATGGATTCATCTGACGATCCATCATGTGCTGAACCTCAGTGAATGTCTGTGTTAATTGTCCCATGATAACCTCCTATGCCGTGAATATTACATAGCCGTCTACGTCTAAAATGAACTCGCCGTCAACATCGCGCAACGCGCCAGACGTTCCACCGAAGTAGTTCTCGTTCTTAACAACCTCAGCAGGTGTGAACTCCTTGTCAAGCGGGTACTGAACCGACTCATACGTGTTGTCGCCCATGTACTTCAGCCAAAGGTTGTAAGAGCCGTTGGTGTTGTTGAAGTGCGTGTCGAGTTGCGCCTTGGTCTTTTTGTCATACGTTGGTGTGCTGTCACCCCAGAAACTTGTTCCGCCGGTAACCATGTCGGAGTCCGTCTGCTGAATGGAACACTCGGCCCCGTTGTGGACGTAGCCACCTTTGTTGGTGATGGCGTTGCCGTCTGCTGCACCAGAACCATCTGCGAGGGCGGGAATGTATGGTGGTGTTCCTTGCACCGCAACACGAAACCCCTTCTCAAGGTTGTAACTAGGAATGTCGTCGGCAGTCGTCCATGTCGCGGTGTTGGTAGTCGCGTGATTGTCATTGCCCGATACATCGTAGGGGTTGCCGGAACCCTCGGCGAGAGGAGCGGTAAACACACCACTGTAACTGGCAGAGTAAATTTCCGCACCCGCTTGCATCGGATAACTCGCGCTTCCACTTCCACCTACATTCCAAGTGGGGAGAATATTGGACGCAATAAACATTTCCCCGACCGTTTTGGTTTCCGTCTGTAGTAAGCCATCTATCTTCATAGAAATAACGTCACCATCGTAAATGCATTCAACTTGGTAGCGCTGTCCAACCACTGCGGCTGTGTTGGCGTTTAACCTTTCGACTGCCCCTGCTGAAGTTTTAAAGTAGAAGGTTATTTTTTGAGAGTCTTCTCGTACCCAAATTGCGGGAGCTGCTGATGCCCCTCCGAAGGGGTTACCACCTATCCCCATAACTTGCTGATGCGTTGCACTATCCGTACTGCCATATTTAAAGTCAGCCTTCATAATGAAGGGGGCACTGGCTGTTGTTATAGCGGCTACATCACAAGGGCCACGGACAATGTCATTCCCATCAAAGCTCAGGCAGTTCACATCCGTAGCAACAGGGCTTGTAACCTCGTTCTTCCTGTCCACGAACGGCGTGACACCGTCATAGGCCGTCAACCATTGGATGATGTCACTAGGGCTTGCGGGTCTCTTCACACCGCCCCCTGCGGCTGAAGCCATCGCTCTTATGATTTTCCGGCGCTTATTCATTAACTTGCGAAATATTTGATGGTGGACGTGCTGGCCTCTGTAGCAACCACAAAGGTCTTGATCGGGTTGCGCAGATTGAACCGCGTACTCTTCTCACCCGCCGGGATAATCCCTGCACTAGCAACGGTGAAATCCCCAGTTGCCGCTAAGTTAAACTGGATGCGCACATCAGTAGCGCCCGTGTTCCAAAATTCAATCTCGTCAGCCCAGTCGCTATTACCAGTAGACGCATTAAGTGTTACTAGTTGCGCCGTGGTAGTTACTGAAAGTGAGTCGCCCAAACCGTGTTCTATTTTTGTTGACATTGTAAACCTCCGTTAAGTATTCTCTATGTGTACATTATTGTGACTAATAAGTCAAGAACTACATTTATGTATTTTTACTACTTCCTCGCATCACGCCTGCTTTTATTCAGCTTTCTCGTTTCTACGAGGGTTGATCCAATTCCCATAACATCGGTTGAGGTAGCGGCTAACAGATCAAATACGCCTGTATCCTTCTCAATTGCCTCCTTCATCCCCTCAATGGAAATGGGCATTATGGCCCGAAGCGCGGCAGCACGGCGGTCAATCTCTTCGCCATAGAAGGTTTCACCAAATCCAACCTCAAGGGCAGAACTGAGCGCGGGATGCTTCCTGCCCTCGAACACCTTGGAAAGTGCCCCACCAAGATCGCCCTCCATCGCGGGATGAAGCGCACGATAAGCGGAGAGTATGCCTGCCCACGGGTCATAGACGCGAGAGTTCCCATCGCCCAAGTCCACAATTAAGCGCCCATATGTCCAGTGTTCCTCATCATCGCCGAAGTCAGCGCCGGGTAGTGCAGCAGCAACCGTCGCCATAATTGCCATTCGAGTGCCAACAAAGTATGCTGAGTCTTCGATTATGCGATTGCGCAACTTCTTGTTTTGCCATAAATATTTTCCGTCAACCTTGTGCGCCAGCAGAAATGGTGCTTGGAACCTTGATGCTGTAAAAGACGGCGATGTCAGAATCTTGTTGAGAATGTTGTTGACCTTTGGATCGCGCACCGTTGCGCCCCTACCAGTCAGAACATTAACCGCCTTAGCAATCTCCTTGGCCTCTTGTATCGTAATGTCTCGCCCACCCTTGTATGACTTATATGCAAGGAGTCGGATGAGGTTCGTGCCACTAATCTGTGTACGACCAAATGACTGTTGCATCTTTCCAATGCCTGGAATCTTGGTCAGAAGACCATTCATCAGGATCTCCTCGCGAGCATCAAGCTGTCCACCCTCCTCAATAATCCCAAGACCCGCAAGCATGGCCTCGTTATAGTCTGGGTCTTGCATGATGGTTGCGTCAAGCATGTCGGCATTCTCTTTGATGAGCGCCTTGATTGATTCCTTATAGAACGTCTGTGCATCACCCTTCCACATGCGCGGGTTCGATGTGACAACACCACCCTGACGCAGGAGGTGCCCCGCATCCGCTGTTAGTTTGAGGTTTCTAAAGATGTCCCATATTGAACTGCCAACACGAGCGGGAGTCCACGCTTGAAGGTCGGAGATTCTGCGATCCATCTCTCTCTGTAGAGCAATTTTACGCGCCCGTTTAAGCGCAAGCACCATATTGAACTCCTCCGTCTTCTCCTTCTTCCCGTATTTGGAGTAGTCGCCTGACTCAAGATCGGCCTCAAGTTGAGCAATGTTATCATCAAGACCGCGCTCTTTACGCGCAACACTTAACTCTTCGCGGAGATTGGTAAGCATCTCAAGGTAGCCCTCGGAATCTGGATCTTGAACCTTATCAATTCGCTCGCCCTTGGGCTTGCCATTATTAATCTCATCAATAACATTGAAGATTGCATTCTGTCGCCTCTTCGCTATTTTAAGTTCAGCGTTCGGATCTTTTCCCGCCTTCTTCTTCCTAACAATAACGCGGCTTGCGGTCTCAAGTTCTTTGATAAGCTCAAGTGCTTTTGACTCCGTTGCGTCCAGTTTCGCTTGGTCTGCCTTCATATCGCGGAGTTTCTTCAGCATCTCACGCTTTGTAGCTTTGCGAGCCTCAAGTTCTTTGTTGATTATCTGACGCGCCTCACGCTTGCCCTCGGTGTATTCAAGGTCTCCCTCGGCAATGGCAGACTCAATCTCAGCAATTTCCTTATTAAGATTTTCAACAACCTTCTTATCTGCAATGCTTTGCAGAAGGCTTTTGATGGTCTGCTTGTAACCAAATACATCCTTCTTTGTAACGAGATCGCCACCCTTAGCCTTGCCACGCAACTCGCCAAGGAGTTTTGCGATGGTGTCTTGGTCGCGCTTCGCCTCGTTATAAAGATCAATGTCCTTTTGTAACTTGCTCTTCTTCAACTTGTTAGCGCGTTCCTCGATGTCGCGGTGCATGTTCTCAACCTCGGCAATGAGCGCATCCCGCTTGTCAATGAGTTCAATGTTACGCTGAACCTTTGCATCACCCTCGCGCCTAGACTTTAACTCGGCCTTCAATCCGGCAATCATATAGTGATATGCGCGTGAATCAGGCTTCTCTTTCTTAATCTGCTTTGACTTGGGCTTGCCCCGATTAACCTCATCAATGAGAGAGAAGATCATATCCTGCCTGCGCTTCAGGAACTTCAGGTCTGCATTCTTATCAACCTTGCTTCGACCCGGCTTCCGCATCCTGCGGTGCATACGATCAAGCTCATCAATGAGTGCCTCTCGCTCATCGAGTTCATCATCCAACATCTTCTGCTCGTCGTCCTGTAACTCCTGCCACTCGCGCTGAACGTCCTCAATCCCCTCTTTACTCTNNGCCTCTTCACCACCAATGCGAACTGCTTCGGAGATTTCTGTGCCAAGTTCCATCTGCTCATCAAGTTGCCCGCTGAGATCGGCGATGGTGTCCTCGTCCGTTGCTTTTCCAATCTCTCGTTGTAACCGCTTGATTTCTGAGAAGATCTCGGTCTTGCGAATTAACAATCCGGCAATCTCTTCATGACTGAGAGCTTTGCGCTTCTTAGCCTTTTTAATGAGAGCGTCAGCTTTTTTGTGCAACCCCTTTGAGAATGCGCGGCGCAGAGTTTCGACTTGTCTAACGCGACTGGGTTCTGGCACACCGCTCTCTTTAAAGAGGGTGTTGAACACCTTGTCCCATGCCTTGCTCAGGCCAACAACATTACCTTCGGGTGTTGCGGTCTCCTTCTGCTTGGCTTCCTCTTGCTTATCAGACTCCATTGCCTGCTGAATGTCATCCACATCGAGAGTTTCCTTGGCACCCGGCTCGGCGGGGGCGATTGAATCACTCGCTTTGGATTGTGATTTTCTAATTGCAGATTTGATTCTATCAATCTGTTCAGTGGTTAAATATTCAGATAATAGTAACTGAAAGCCCCCTCTTCCGTGATCCTTCATCATGGATAACTTATCAACAGATGAAAGAACCTCACCTAATACAGATGACTGCGAAACCCCCCTACCAAGCATAGCACCTACCGCATCAACAAGTTTCTGCCAAACGGTTTTCCCTTTTGTACTAGACTCAATCGAATTTAGTTTTTCCTGAAACTTTGGATTTGATAATGCCTCTGCAATAAATTCATCAAGATTTTCCATTCCGTAAAAATCATCGCCAAGAACTTTGCCAGCATCCTCATAGGCGGCTATTAATCTTTTTGTAGTATATGGCAACTTTTCTTTTTTAATTCTGTTAATATAATCCAGTGTGTTTTCACCATCTCGTTTATAACTAATTCCCTCCGGGATCTTACTTACAAGTGCTGCATGTACTGCCTCGTGAATAATGCCGCGAATAGCAAAGGACTCATTCTCAACTGCGAGCGACCACCTGATTTTATTTTCACTAGGTCTGTACCCGCCAGCCGCTTCCTTGGCAAGACCACCCAACTCGTTGTCTGCAACGAAGCTAAAGGTGGTGGTGAGGTCGAAGCGGTCAAGTAAAACACGCGCCATCTTTGAATATTTTGAGTCTGATTTGGCTATTATTCCAAGGACGGTTTTAATATCCGAACCATCTTTGGCGGCAACAGAGATGTCTAAATAGGCATCGTAATCTGCATCATCCACCTTTTCGTATTTTGCAATTCGCTCCTCGGCCTTCTTAATTTCTGCGTTAATACTGGAGATTTCACTCTCGTTCGTTGCCGTCTCAAGTGATTTCCTCAATCTTGCCAGATTCTTTTTAAATATTTTAGTAAGTTTACTTGGCTTAATTGGCACATCAGCACCAAACTCCTTATTTATATCATCAAGGATTTGTTGCTCATTAACACCTGCTTCTTTCGCTATATCAGCAACCACACTACCAATCGATCCATCGAGAGCTTCCTTGGCACCCGGCTCGGCGGGGGTCGGCTTCTGGGTGGCCGAAGGGGAAGTTGTTTCAGCCCGCCCCTCAATCGGCCCTACCCCCGCTTCCTTGGCACCTGTGTCTTGCTCGGCAATTTCCTCAGCAAGGAACTCCTTCGCAGTCTCTATTCTTTTCTTAGCTAAATCAATCTGCTTTTGTTGATCCGCACTTGGTTTTCCGCCCTCGTCATTTATGTTCACGTTGGCAAGCTCCGATTCTAGTACGTGTTCGGCTGCCTTTACACGCATCTCTTCCGACTCGACTGCCTTACCATCCTCTGCAAGTTGACGGGCCTTCTCGATTAGCTTTTTAACCTGCCTCTCATGCCAGCCAGAAATACTATTCCATGCCGACCCCCTCTCTCTTGCGGTGCTTTTGGGGTTTGCAAGGACTGCTTCTGCTCTAATTTTTGCGCTTTCTTTCTTGTGGTTATCCAAAGCATCCGCTGCTTTTGTTCGTCTGGACTGTATCTCATTACGTATATCTCTGGCCTCGGCAGGATGCATCTCTCCGGACTCAACCTTTTGCTTTAACTCTAGTGCCATGCGCTTAATCTCAGCGTCTATCTTATCGGCCTCCTCTTGTAACTTGGCCTGCTCCCGTCTAACGTCTTCTATCGTTCTTGTATCCGCTTCTGGCGCACCTGCGTCTTGCTCGGTTGCCTGCTCCTTATGTCCAAGTTTTAAAGCATCTTCTTTTGTGAGAACCACATCAGCATGGAAATTGGCACCTAATCTTTTGCCATTCATTACAACAGAAAAATCGCCAACAACATTAATCTGCGCCATTCCTTCTTCATTCTTAATCACTTTTGCTTCATGAACCACTCCATCAACTATAACATATACTGTATCGCCAACTTTTATTGATGCCTTATTCTTATCGTATCTAGCCTTTTTCTCCTCGTTAGACTCATCTTTGTTTTTTCTGCTTATTTTTTCTAAGGCAGATTTCAATTTCTGTAACGGCGCTGGCCCTACCCCCGCTTCTGGCGCACCTGTGTCTTGCTCGGTTGCTGTGCCGTCTGCTTCTGGTGCTGCGACAGGTTCTTGTCCGGGCTTTCCTTCTTGCTCTGTTCCAACCTCTGGCTTCCGCTCTGTATCATCTTGTACCTCCTGTACTGGTTCGTTTTTCAATCGCGCAATTAATTTGTTAAATTCAACATCCGCCCCTTCAACACCATTCAGCGCATCATCAATAATCGCTTGGTCGTCGGCATCAAGTTCCATCTGCAAAATAGCAACGTCGTCTAATTCATCCTCAGTCAAAGTGTCCTTGTTGACAAGGGCTTCGAGTTGTGCCGCCCGCTTCTCATCAATCGGGTGGTTTTCCGCTGTTGCCTGTTGCGAGGACTCAATGATGTCTGTGAGCTTTAACCCCTTCTTCTCATTCACAAAAGCAATCGCCTCGTCCACCTTTCCTTCGGCAATGAGTTCCATTGTGGAGTTTACATCCTCCTCATTCATGCCCATTGTCTCAAGCTGACCGCGAGTGCGAGAGGATTTAACCTCGTTATTCACAACGTGTGCGCCCGATACAATTGTTCCAACGGTGCCAGATACCAAGAAGGTTCGCATGGAGTTCTCATCGAACATTCGTTTGCCATTAATCTTGTTGAGGATGCCGTCTTGTAGGGTTTCCGTGCTACCCTCTGAGACAAAGTTAAGTCCCAGTTTCTTCGCGGCTTGCTTTAGAATTGCTGTTGCGCCACGTCTTGTCGCCTTCCCGCCAAACTTCTTCAGCATAACATCGCCAATCGCCTCGACCGGAGAAGCCATGAATGCGTAGGCGGTTGCCTTATCAAGGCGCTCCTCTTCGGTTCCGGTGGATTGCTGATAACCCTCGTCAAACATCTGGCCAGGAATGGTCAATATGCCAGCGGCACTAACATCAAGTGGGAGTGTTGCCATCCCGCCAATTCCGCGAGCAACGTCTGTAACAAACCCTTCGGTCATTGGCCCCATGTGCTCATCAACCCAACGTCTTCGCTCCGCTGTTAGATCTGCACCACTAGCTCCGCCCCACCAATCAGCGACACCCTTGTGCATGTCTGCTAGTGAATTGAA
>ENA-UZXC01013812-UZXC01013812.1-metagenome-genome-assembly--contig:-Day-2-25m-contig-13812_pt1 | contig 11446 bp, 7 predicted proteins | sample MGYA00260340_ERZ794900 | MGnify/ENA metagenome assembly ERZ794900 | reverse complement strand
CGTAAAGAGATAAACTGCAGATAATTACTGTATTCTTTGATACGATCTTTAACCTCTTGCAAGCCAATAAGGTCATTCATCTCAGCCATTACGTCTTTCTCGGCTTTTTTAGACACTATAGCCGGCTTGTCAGAAACGACTGGGGTGTTCTTGTTTTTTGGTGTGTCCGAAATCTTCAGTTCATCTACCTGGCAAACAATGGTGAAATCAGATTCTGATGCCTCAATGTAATCGTCACCAATGTTGAAATTTTTACTGGCAAGTAGTTTGTCTTGGAAAAGGATATCCATGTAATAGCTGCCCTTGCCCCAAGTGCCAATAATGTCAGATCCCCAACCAACCGTCAATACGAAAGTGGGTTCTTGAGGATATACAAAAAACAATTTAGTAACGGTACCTTTTAATAAGTTGCCACTCGTTCTAAAATTAAAGGTGAGCTCGCAGGTCCAATATTTTACATCTTGGATTAGATTATCTGCTTTGAGCTCGGCCCAAATGTATCGTGTAAATTGATGATGGAATGTGCGATAGTATCGACGGCTGTCGATTAAAACGTTTGCATCAGGGCCTTCATAAAATTTAATTGAATCAATCTTGAAATAAGGCTGCCCAAGTCCGGATACGATGCCAAAATCTTGAACGTAGAAGTTTTTTTCTGCAATGAGTTCATCGTCTACCCAGGCTTCCCATTTGTAGGTGCCTTTTTTCCAAAATCCCCCTGAATTTCTTGTTCCCCAACCTTCACGGATAAAAAGGTTTTGTGCATTGATTGAAACAGATCGGTCGCAGTTCAGGTCACAGATCTCCTTTTTGTTTTCATCAATACATTTTAGATTCAATTTTAACGGCCAATCATCCTTCTTGTATTGAAGGTTAATAAACTGGAACTCGCAGTATACATAGCCAACTTCGGCTTTGTCGAATACGGAACGATACTTCTTTTTATTATCGGCTAACCATTCTGTAGAACCATACGTTTTGATTTCTACAAACTGATAATTTTTAGGGGTTGGTAGTGTCATAGACTTGGCTCAAATTTTATAAAAAACCTTTAGAATACAGTGACAAATTTTGATGCAAGTATTTTTTTACGAAAAACTCAAAAAACAAATGATAATTTAAAAAAAAGGGTAATTTTGCCGACCCATTCGGTGAGGTGGGTGAGTGGCTTAAACCAGTAGTTTGCTAAACTGCCGTACCTCTAAAGGGTACCGCGGGTTCGAATCCCGCCCTCACCGCAATTAGATTTTGACTGTCTGAGACAAGTTTTTTGTTGAAGAATGGTTAAGGTCGACACCACTTCGGGGTGTAGCGTAGCCCGGTTATCGCGCCTGCTTTGGGAGCAGGAGGTCGCAGGTTCGAATCCTGCCACCCCGACATTTTTAGACCTATTGGTCCAATAGCTCAACTGGATAGAGCAGCTGCCTTCTAAGCAGCAGGTTTCAGGTTCGAGTCCTGATTGGATCACAAGCAAGACCTATCTATTAAGTAGTTAGGTCTTTTTTATGTCTATTGTATACGGTTATGTATACGGTTTTTTGAATTTCTCGATTGTCTATTTTCAAGTTAACTTAACTTTCCATGACAGCTTTTCTAAGTATTGTCGCTTTGGTTATCCTTTTCTACTTGGTTTAAACTTAATTACATCACCTTTATCAGTTCCACCAGACTTAAATTGTATGATAATACCTTCTGCTTCTGGAAACTTCTTTTTAGCTTTTCTAATCATTTTATCTCTTGTTCCGACGTATTGGACGTCTACTGCAAACGTAGTTTTAACAGTTCCTAAGTATTCGTACTCCGACACTGGTTTACTATCAGTAAAAATGTATAATCCCTGCATTTGTTCGACTTCCCCTGTTGCCTTGGTAGGCTCATAACTTGTGATAGTAAATGCCATTAAAGATGTTAGGACCACACCACATATGATTCCTAATGTTACCTTTTTCATACTCAAATATAATTAACTTATAGAGACTAAAAGTATTCATGAGGAGACTATCATACGCTACCCTGTTAAATAGCATTTAAACTTTGTCCTCATGATAATGGATTCTCATTTGGGGCGTGACGATTGTACCCTCTCTGTCTCTTCTGGTGAATAACACGTGTCGACCTATTAAAATCATTAAAGGGGTAGGTCTTTTCATAATTTCGAATTTGCACGTGCGCAAAATGAAGGTTGCTGCGTTGTTCGATAAATAAGGTCTATCAGATTCGTACTATATTAAAAGGTCTCATAATTACCTGTAAATCAAGTTCTTGTGATACCTTTTTTGTTTCAGGTAAAAAATAGGATTTGAATAAAGGGATTTCAAAAAACAGCAAGTGACTGAGATTAATCATAATAATTTGAGTAAAAAGTTGGGAAGATTGAAAAATCTAGTTTAATTATCTTATTTTGTTTAAAACCATTCTAGTGTATGAAATTAGTCAAGACCTATTTAAAAACTACCCTTCTATTATTTATTGTTACATTCTCGTCATGTAAAGAGGATAATCAAACACAAGAAACTCCACAACCAGTAGAAAATCAAGATGGTTATAACATGCTACTTATTGGGAATAGTTTCTTTAAACCCTATGCTGAAAAACTTGATGATTTGTCTGTTGTATACAGTCAGCAAAAAGTGAACTTTTAGGGGTTATGATTTAAGAGAGAGGTTTTAATAAATTTTAATCTCAGTTTATCTGAACCCAAATCTTACCTCTGTTTCCGTCTTTGTCATGGGCACAAAGAATATAGTTCCCAGGAATTAAATCGGGTAAGTTAGTCGTATTTACCTTAATATTCAAAGAGGACCAAATAGTTCTACCAATTGCGTCTATAAGTTGCAAATTAACCTCTCCATGAGAATCATCCCATTGCACAATTCGAGTGCTTCCCTCTCTAATAAGTACAAGATTAAATTTTGAACTGAAACTTTCTTGAACCTGACCAGCTGTAGTTGTAGTTGCAGACAAACAATAAGAACCATCGGGAGAAAAAGTCATTCCTTGAAAGTAAAACTCTCTACTGTCAACTCTTAGAAGGTATTCTTTTGTTGGATCTGGGCTAAATGATAAATTGGCCCATGTATTTGGCCAACCTGTAGCTCCGTCATTACAACCTACTAATTTTAAGTCTGATGAGCAATCTCCTTCATACAGGGCCATTTGAATCATGTTGCCTCCGAAGAAACTCACTCCATTACAATCGGTTGGTTTAATGGTTGTAAAGCCATTAACACCCTCAAATGAGTACCAAGCAGAAAAATTTTCTTTGTTGTCACTCCAACACGGAGCAACATTTTGGTCATCAGGTGTTAAACCTCCGTTTTCAGCCGAATGATGAAAAGGTCCAACGCTATTTTCTCTTTTAGAGAACAGTTCATTAATAGACAATGGATTCTCGCACTCATCATAATCCTTCATTGAGGTTAGCTTAGTAAACGTTAATTTAAAACTTCCTTCATTTACAGTTACAGAGTCTATCCGATGTCCATCAACCACGATGTAGTACTGCACCCCTTTTTTGGTAGATAATGTTCTTCCAGAATTGAACATACCCCACCATCCCCACTCATCATCACTTGCTGTGACCAATTGGAAATTTTCGCAACTTCCTGTGAGAATTGACATTTGAGAATTAGTCATAGTAGCATTAGGGTCAACTGAACTACCTCGTACTCTTATCTGGTAATCCTCTCCGTCTCCTGTAAACTTAAACCATACTGTTTGATCCACACTGGGAGACTCGCATGATTGCGCACCACATTCTGGGCAAGGATGCTTAAGAGCTTCTCCTGTGAAATCTTTGTCATACCAACCGCAATTTTTTAGTGCTGGATAAAGCCACTTTTCTCCAGTGGATGCAACGTTTGTGAATAATTCACTGGTGCTTGTTTGACCAATTTCGTTTGGAAGAATATTTGTTAAATCTACGGCTGCGGAACATTCGTCATTAACTGGTTTTTGAGCACTTAGCGTTAAACAAGTCAATAAAAATACAGGAATTATTAAAATTTCTCTCATGGTCAAATTTATGTCTTTTTTTAAAAAATCAAAATGTTGGAGCATTTGCAGATGATAATAGCACTCGAATCCAAACTCATTAAGATGGAAATATCTTTGACTAAACAATTAGAAATATGACAAAGGTTAACGTAACAAAATTGATCAATATTATAGCAGAAAAGCATGGGATATGCTTTCATCATTTAAGGGTATAGAAGAATACTCGCCTATTGAGCGATCAATAACAGAAGGAGATGGGCCAGGTGCAAAAAGAATCTGTTACCTTCCTGATGGTGCTGCCATTTATGAAACATTAAACCGTGTGGAAGACACAACAATGGAAATGGAATATGCCATTTCAGAAGGGCCATTCCCAGTAGAAAATTATGTCAGTACAATTAAAATAACCCAAACAGAGGAAGGAAGCTGTCAAATTAGCTGGTCGTGTACTTTTGATTCTTCTACCGAAGTAGAGAAGGACATGCACGAACTTTTTGCTGGTTTTTATGTCGTTATCATCGACAGTTTAGAACAATTGGTGCTGGCTCAAAACTAGTCAATCTATTAAAATGTATATACAGAAGATGGCCCTTAGGGGCCATTTTTTGTTTGCGTTCATGACTCTTATTATGATTAATCTAAGCGTAAATTCAACGACTTTGACTGTCGTCTTGTCCATGATTTAAGTTATAACAAGCTGATAAGATAAAAGTCGTTTCGTTTACCATAATATCGAATTAAGTTTGCAGACAATTTTGCAAAACGATGAACAAAACAGAACTTGAGAATAATGCAGCTGCAAAGTACGAGCAAGAACTTGAAAGCTGGATCGACAAGAAAAGAGCCGCGGTTAACCTAATCAACTCAACCAGTACGTTACTTTATGATAAAAGTATAGAGTTGGTGCTCTTTAGAAACATACTTGTGGATCAAGGAGTTTCTGAGATTTTAAGGTTGCATAAATATGCAAAAGACGTGGTGAACAAACCTATTACCGTATATGATACCGCCGAATTGGCCAAGATCATCAACGAAATGGATTTTGCGCCTTCAAGAATTGACATCGGAAAACTAGCCTATGAATGGCAGGAAGTGCAAAAAGACTATAAAACGAAAGCTGATTTTATTGCCGACAAGTTGTCTGCATTTGTTCAAACAGAAGCGCAATCACTCGAGCCAAACGATGTTGTGTTATATGGGTTTGGTAGAATTGGACGTTTAGCGGCTAGAGAATTAATAAAGAACACAGGGAAGGGACAACAACTAAGATTAAGAGCGATTGTAACCCGCAGCAACTCTGATAATGATATTATTAAACGAGCATCTTTGTTAAGAACCGACTCTGTACATGGTCCTTTTTCAGGAACCATTATTGAAGATTTGGAGAACAAAGCACTGGTGATTAATGGTCAGATTGTGCACATGATTCAAGCATCAAGCCCAGATAAGGTAGATTACAAAAGCTTTGGGATTGACAACGCCCTAGTGATTGACAATACAGGTGTTTTTAGAGATAGAGAAGCGCTTGGATTACATTTGAAATCTGAAGGCGCTGGGAGAGTGTTACTGACGGCTCCTGGAAAGGAAGTACCCAATGTGGTGTATGGTATCAACCATAAGGCACTTGATGTCAAAAATGAAAAAATTTATTCCGCTGCGTCTTGTACCACTAATGCCATATCTCCGGTACTAAAAGTCATCAACGATCACCTCGAAATCAAAAAAGGCCATGTAGAAACCATACATGCCTACACCAACGACCAAAACTTGTTGGACAATATGCATAAGAAGTCACGACGAGGACGTTCGGCGGCAATCAATATGGTAATCACAGAAACTGGCGCTGGTAAAGCGGTAACCAAAGTGATACCAGAGTTGGCTAATAAGTTGACAGCTAATGCCGTGCGTGTTCCAACACCTAACGGCTCATTAGCCATAATGAATTTGACGGTTGGTAAAGAAACAACGGTAGACCAGGTGAACGGAATACTAAAAGACGCCGCACTCAATGGCGAACTGGTTAGTCAAATCTTCTATTCGATTGATGGAGAGCTTGTGTCGAATGATATTATTGGAAATGGCTGCTGCTCTGTTTTTGACAGCCCTGCTACCATTGTCCATCCGGATAGCAAAAACGTTGTCCTCTATGTTTGGTACGACAATGAGTATGGGTATACCCGTCAAGTAATGCGATTGGCCAAGCATGTGGCTAAGGTGCGCAGACCAACGTATTATTAAGCCCTTCAGCAACAAAATTCTTTTCATAGGAAAAATTTGATCGGGTCAGATATCGGACTTTGAAGTGGTACACTTCTGCTAACCTGATGTTTTAGTTTTATCCTAAAGGTACATAATAGAAACTATGTAGATGTTTCATTATACATTGCCGCCCAAACCAAACAGGAAATTTATCTTGTCGTTTTAACTTAATACTTTATCACATGTTGCGTAAATATTCACTTTTAACTAGTCTTCTCATTCTGTTTGTTTTTCAAAGCCTTGCTCAAAATCTTGTCGTTGAAAATACCTATGAATTTAAAAGCCTGAAGAAAGATTCTTACCTAGGAAACGTGACGTACAGCACTAGTGGCAAAACGACGACACTGTCTTATGTCGAGAAAAATGCGTTAAGCACCGTATTTACTGATTATATTTTTGACGAAAATCTAGATTTCGTTAGAGAGGAACAGGATAAATACAACCTTATGGACGTCTTTAAGGGTGATGCAAGTATAGACGATGACGGCAACATTACGGATGAAGTGAATTCGGTTAGAGATAAGTATCCTTGGTTTGATTACAGAGGAGAATCGTATACCCGCGAAATGGTTTACATCAACCCAGCTTGGGGCGGAAAACTAGTTGCACAGCGTGTTTCGTATACCTACACGTTCAATTGGAATTACGGTTTCTATACACGTAAAATGCAAACACTCGAAAAGCAAACAATTAAAGGTGCAGATAATCAGCGCATATATTTATACGATCGTGTCAATAATTTTGTAACAGGTGAGGTGTATCTAATTATCGGCTTGAAGCCACCCAAAGGTGATAAGTCTGTAAAATGGCAACATGCAAAGAAGTTTCAGATTCTAAAAGTAAATAGTGAATTTGAAGTGGAAGAGCTAGAACTAATTGAGTTTCCCAATGTAATGGCCATCAGCTATTTCAACGTGCTAAATCCAGATAGAGACTTGGCGTTTGAAGGCGAAGGCGACGTATTGGATATATCTCAAGGTCAGCTTGCGGTTGTCTTCTCGCCAATCAAAAGCATCTTAGCAAAAAAGATGATGAATCCAGATCCAGCGGATCAAACAATGGTGCTCATCGACGCTGACGGCAGTATAGCCGATAAGATATCAATGAAACTGCCTACCAGTGGTTGGGTTATCGAAGATTACGCCATGAGCCAAGAAGGGGATGATTGTTACTTTTTTGGACCAGCCAAAGACGAAGCATACGTAAGCAGTTTACAACCAACCAATTCTCCATTGTCAGGGAGGTCTGCCGTAAAAGAAATTAAATACCGAGACTATCAAGTAATGAAAATCTCCGACGGAAAGTTTGCATGGGCCAATACAACAAACTTGGATGAGTTTTCTGAAAAAGCAGTAACCCCTCCTTCTCAGAAAAAATCTCCTGAATACAAAGGCAAGCTCTTTGAACGTTGCTTGGTCTACATTACGCCAGACGGAGAATTAATTCTTTCAGGTCAAAAATACACGACTAAAAATATCCCAGATCCTGATGATGCCACCAAAACGATAAAAGTAAAAGACGCTTACAAAGACTTGGTAATGTTTCATTTTAACAACCAAGGTCAACTTAAAGCACAATATGGCATTAAGCGCGATAAGAATAACAAATGGTCTAAGTCGATATTAACACCTCAAGAAGTTGCATTAAGCGGAGACGGCAAAAGCCTGTATTGGACGTATGGAGAGCTAAAAGGAATGCGACGTGGAGTGGAGATAGGCGGAGGATTGCTGGAATTAGCAGGGGCTTCTACACTTTCAAAATCTAAGTTATTATATTATCCAGCAGTGGCAAAAATTGATTTGGAAGCAGGTTCAATTGGCGACTTTGTAGCCTTAGGTGCAGACGAAAACGACAAGCAGTTGTATTATACAAATCCTGAATTCCCGAGTTTGAAATCTCCAGACGGAACGAATTTAACCTTCATAGGAGAAAGTAAAAATGGGAAGATCATTTGGATAGGCAGGATGAATTTGGAATAGTCTAGACCCAATAAGTCTTTGTTGATATAATCCTTTTTGCTGTTGTATGTACATGATTTGAACCACAACTGTCAGACGTCGCTAGCCTTCATTGATTTCTTAAACTTGGTTTGATCGATGACGGAAGAGTACGTATGCATGGATTCTTGAATATTATTCCCGACTATTGAACCAAATTTTTAGACTATTCTATGGCCAACAGCACTAAGTCAATCCACCCAAAAGGGTTATACGTTCTTTTCTTCACCGAAATGTGGGAACGCTTTTCGTATTATGGCATGCGTGCCATTTTTGTTTTGTACTTGGCGGCTAAAGCTACAGGATTAAATCCTGGTGCGGGTTGGGAAAAAGCAGATGCCTTGGCCTTGTATGGTTGGTATACCATGATGGTGTATGTAATGGCGGTGCCTGGTGGGATTATTGCAGATCGCTTTTTAGGCCAGAAAAAAACAGTGATGCTTGGCGGTATTTTACTTTGTATTGGTCATTTCATTTTGGCGCTCGATACGATTCAAGCATTTTATATTGGTTGTGTTTTTATCGTGTTAGGGGTTGGCGCCTTAAAGCCAAATATATCCTCAATGGTAGGGTCTCTCTACCGCAAGAATGACCCCAACAGAACGAAAGGGTTTACACTGTTTTATATAGGTATTAATATTGGCGCGTTTACTGCCCCCCTTCTGGTTGGTTATATCGGTGAAACTATTAATTGGCACTATGGATTTGGTTTGGCAGGTATTGGCATGTTAATCGGCCAATTGGTATACATCTGGGGGCAAAAACATTTGAAAGGCATTGGTGATTTTGTACCCAAAGTAATAGACCCAGCGTCAGGTAAAAAGGCCAAAGAGCCCTTAACCAAAATTGAAAAGGACCGCATGGTGGTTTTAGGCTTAACCTTTCTTATAGCGATTATATTTTGGGGCGCTTACGAACAAGCAGGTGGATTAATGAATCTATTCACAAAGGAATCTGTGAATCGTTCTATTGGTAGCTCTGTTGTGCCTACAAGTTGGTTCCAGGCATTACATGCGTTTTATGTAATCTTAATAGGAGTGCCAGTGGCATTTATTTGGAATTACCTGCGAAAAAAGGGTAAACCGAACTCAACTATTTTTAAAATGGGTGTCGGGACCATCATAACCGGTGTAGGTTTTATCTTTTTAGCTAAAGCAGCGTATGATGCTTCTACTTTAAGCACGGGTCAGGCGTCGATGATTTGGATACTACTGGCTTATCTACTCCATGTAGTGGGCGAGCTAAGTATATCTCCCGTTATTCTCAACTTTATTACCAAACTTTCACCCGTTAAATACGTCTCTATGATGATGGGATTGTATTTCTGCGCGAGTGGATTTGGCAATAAACTAGCCGGTATATTGGGCGAAGCAGCTTTCGAAGATTCTAGCCCGTTTGCCATTTTTATGGGTATTTTTATCTTCTGTGTTCTGTTTGGATTGCTGCTTATTGTGTTTGTTAAGAAACTAAATGCGCTAACCCATGGAGCTGATCTTGAAGTTGAATCGGAGCCTGTAGAAAGCGCTTAGCACCTAGTTTATTTAACTACCTTTGGGTCAATGCCTGTTGTTAGAAAATTACTGCTTCTATGCGCGTTGGTTTATGCAACAACCGTATCTGCCCAGATACAGCTGACAGATGCACCCAAAGACGGAGCATTTTTAGCACAAAACATCAAATCTAAATCGGCTAATTACCTTTTAACCGGCGTGGTTAAGGATACCACGTATCCAACCTTATTTATAAAAGTCTATCAATCTGGATATCTCTTAAGCAGGGTCAAAGTGCGACTTGTTCCAAACGGTTCTCAAACCAGTTTTAGGCACATGGTATTTCTACCTGCGGGTAAATACATATACAAAATTAGATACGAATTGATAGGCAAATCGATAGTCATTAAAGACATAGATGATGTTGTTGTGGGTGACGTATTTCTTATTCAAGGACAAAGTAACGCAGTGGCCGCTTCATACAACAAATTTGATACATCATACTACGATAAATATTGCCGTTCGTATGGTACGAGCAGCACAAATGGCGCTGCGACAAATGCCGATACCAATTGGTACAGAACGTATGCCGATGGCGCTTACAACCGAGGTTCAGTTGGCCAGTGGGGTGCCGTTATGGCGCAAGTATTGGTAGATTCGTTTTCGGTGCCTATTTGCCTTATAAATGGAGCTGTAGGTGGAACGAGAATTACACAACATCAGCGAGATCCGAATAATCCAACGAATCTAAATACCATTTATGGGCGTTTGCTTTATCGGGTAAGGAAAGCAAAATTAGATCAAAACATTCGAGGCATTTTATATTTTCAAGGAGAGAGTGATGGGCCCTATGCAGAGCGTCATGATACACTTTTTCAGAAGCTCCATTCGTTTTGGAAAACGGACTACCCGAGTTTCGAGAAACTTTATGTCATTCAAGTACGCGCTGGTTGCGGAGGACCAACTATTCAATTGCGCAACAAACAACGACTTTTTGAAGAAGTGCTTCCCAATTGTCAGACCTTAAGTGCCAATGGCTTAAATAATCACGATGGATGTCATTATGGTTTTACCAACGGATACGAACTGTTGGGGCATCAGATGAGTGCCTTGCTTGGGCGAGACTTTTATGGAAGCAATCGAAAGCACATTAACGCACCAACTATACATACTTGCCAGTATTCGAATTCTGACCAAACCGAATTGACGCTAAAGATGAAATATCCTGGCGACAGCATATTTGCGGATAGTTCTTTTACCAAATTGTTCCGAATCGAAGGTGATCCTAGTGTCGTTATATCACGAGGGTATATTCGTAACAATGAGGTTGTGTTACGCTTAAACAAAAGCAGCTGTGCTATTACGGGTCTTACATACGATGGATTGGCCCGCACCCAACCTTGGGTGAAAGGAAAAACAGGAATGGGGTTGGTTAGTTTTTATAATGTTCCCATCACGCTAAACAAACCAACAACAACCTATCAAACCTGTAAAAATGAAATAGTAGATATTGGTGTATCGCCAGTATCGGGGTGCTCATATGTATGGCAAGAGCTGCCGTCAGGAAGAAGGTTTAGCACATCGAAAGCCACGATTAAAGCTTACGACAGTACAACGTTTTTATTTGTGACCAACTATGCATCATCGGCCTGCATTACTTCAGATTCGACCTATGTTACTGTTTTGCCAGATTCTATTACGGTG